>Ga0209755_10001472_pt1 | contig 36364 bp, 23 predicted proteins | sample TergutCo191P1_FD_187301 | JGI IMG/M metagenome (GOLD analysis project Ga0209755, IMG submission 187301) | Cornitermes sp. P1 segment gut microbial communities from Petit-Saut dam, French Guiana - Co191P1 (SPAdes) (version 2) | ecosystem: Host-associated > Arthropoda: Insects > Digestive system... | reverse complement strand
TTCACAGCTGACGCAGTGTTCACAGCTGACGCAGTGTTCACAGCTGACGCAGTGTTCACAGCTGACGCAGTGTTCACAGCTGACGCAGTGTTCACAGCTGACGCAGTGTTCACAGCTGACGCAGTGTTCACAGCTGACGCAGTGTGCGCTGCCTGAACAAAAAGATTCGCGTAACGGCAGTATCGATATGATTGTCACTCTTCATGCGTGCGATACAGCTACCGATCATGCGCTGTATTTCGCGGTAAAAAATAAAGTTAAACATATTTTCTGCGTTCCGTGCTGTCAGCAGGAAATTAACGCGCAGATCAAACTCACTGATGAATATCCGTCGGCCGCTTTCGCCGCGCTGCTGCGTTACGGGCTTTATAAGGAGCGTTTTTCCGCGCTGCTGACAGACTGCATCCGCTGCGAAGTTTTAAATGATAACGGTTATTATGTTGATACAGTCGAATTTATCGGAGAGGAAAACACGCCGAAAAACGCGATGATACGCGCGCGTTATACAGGCCATAAGAAAAACTACAACGATGAAATTAAAGAACTAACATCGCTGTTTGGAATTGAACATACGCTGGTAAAATTAATGAAGAATGATTGACGCCGCTTCTTGTTAAGAAATAAAAATAAAACCGCCGTGAAAATGTCGAATAACACAGTCACGGCGGTTCATCATCAGGAAATTTTAAAACGTATTACGCAGCGTTAATCTGAATCATTCGTTTCTGAGCCTCCGCGCGCTTTTTAATTTCCAGGCGAAGGACGCCGTTTTTAAAAGCCGCGTTTACAGCTTCGGGATCGGCATTCTCAGGCAGCTTGAAAGATCTTGTAAAGGAACTGATTTTCCGCTCGCGTATTAGGAAATTGCCCTGATCTTCGTTTTTCTTTTCCTCATCCTGCTTTGAACTGCCTTCGAGATTTTTCCCGGTAGAAATCGTCAGGTTTGAACCGTCAATATGAACATTGATAGCTTTTTCATCGTAACCGGGAAGCTCCATATCAAGAACATATGAATTGCCAGTTTCCTGAATGTCTACAGCGGGCATCCTGTCTAACATTCTTACAGCAGGCGCAAGAATTGAATCTCCGAAAAATGATTCGAAGTGCTTTTCAAAATCGCTGAGCGCGTTTTGAATTCCTGCGGGGTGGTAAATGCTGAGAGTTTTCATTTTTTTCTCCTGTCCTATGGGATTATTCAAACCAATGATTTTTAACCAAAGGTCCGGGAACTGTGTTCCGTGCAGTTTTTGGTTCAACGAACCATCCCCCTTACGGCGGGCTGTCTGCTTGTCCTCATCGACATATAATTATTAGCAAAAATCGTGCCAAGGGGAGAAAAACAAAAATAAAATAAATAATTTTTATTTTTTGCAGATGAGGTATGCTGCTGCCCAGAAAAACTTTGGAAGAATCCGCTTATGAGCCTCGGAATTTAACCGTATTGTGGAAAAAATAGTATATATTTAAGATTTTACATAGTGCCGAGTCTCTCCAGCGGAGAATTCCAAAAGAGGTTTTTCTGCACAGCCCATACCTCATCTGTAATGTAATATAATAATAATATTTTATTTCATTTTTTCTTTCATCATTAGGTAGTTTTAGGTAATAATGACACAGCGGAGAAAAATTTATATAAATTTTGTGTCAATTTGATACAGTTGACGTGGATTGAAGGGAAATCTATGGATATAAAACGCCATTGAATTATCCTGTATAATGATATATTCTACATTTTAGAAATAAGGAGGAAATCATGCAGTATGGTTTTTTTGATGATGACGCGAAAGAATATGTAATTACGCGCCCGGATACGCCTTATCCGTGGATTAACTATTTGGGCTGTGAAGAATTTTTCTCGCTTTTTTCCAATACATCGGGCGGTTATTGTTTCTGCCGCGACGCGCGGATGCTGCGCCTTACGCGATACAGGTATAATAATGTGCCGGCGGACGCGGGCGGGCGGTATTTTTATCTGCGTGATAATGCAGATGTCTGGACTCCCTCGTGGATGCCGATGAAATCCAAGCTTGACCGCTACGAATGCCGGCACGGAATGGGTTATTCAAAAATTTCTTCAAGCAGGAACGGACTTGCTTTTAAGCAGATTTCTTTCGTGCCGTTAGGTGACAACTGCGAGATTCATAAGGTAACGCTGACCAATGAATCCGCCTCTGAAAAAAATATTGATATGTTCTCCTTTATTGAGTTTTGCCTTTGGAACGCAAATGACGACATGACAAATTTCCAGCGCAACTTCAGCATCGGAGAAGTTGAGATTGAAGGATCCCGCATCTACCATAAAACCGAATACCGCGAGCGGCGCAATCATTACGCGGTGTGGTCGGTTAACGCTCCTGCCGCGGGATTCGATACGGACAGACAAACCTTCCTTGGTCTTTATAATGGTTTTGATTCGCCGCAGACTCCTTTCAGCGGCAAGGCGAATAACTCGGTTGCGTCAGGCTGGGCGCCGATCGGCTCGCATCATATAAAGGCAAAACTTGCACCTAACGAATCAAAAACATATGTGTTTACGCTTGGTTTCTGCGAAAATCCGCAGGATCAAAAATGGGAAAAACCGGGGATTATCAACAAAACACCGGCAAATAAACTGCTCGAAAAATACAATACCGCGGAAGCGGCTGACAAGGCGTTAGCTGAATTAAACGCGTACTGGAAAAACCTTCTTGGAAAATTTACAGTAGACGCTGCGTCGCTTTCGCGCCCAGATGATATAAAAATGGCAAGAATGGCAGGTGTCTGGAATCAATATCAGTGTATGGTGACATTTAATATGTCGCGTAGCGCTTCTTATTTTGAATCGGGGATCGGGCGTGGAATGGGGTTCCGCGATTCGAATCAGGATTTACTTGGGTTTGTGCATCTTGTTCCCGAGCGCGCAAGATCGCGCATTCTGGATATCGCGGCGACACAGTTCCCCGACGGAAGCGCGTATCATCAATACCAGCCGCTGACAAAAAGAGGCAATAACGAAGTCGGCTCAGGTTTTAACGACGATCCTCTGTGGCTCATCTGCGGCGTCGCGGCTTATATTAAAGAAACAGGCGACTACAGTATCCTCGACGAAAAAGTTCCATTTGATAACGATGAAAAATTGGCTGATACTCTTTTTATCCACCTTAAACGCTCTTTCGATTTCACCGTAACGCATAAAGGGCCGCACGGTCTTCCGTTAATCGGGCGCGCGGACTGGAACGACTGCCTGAATCTTAATTGTTTTTCCGCAACGCCCGGAGAATCATTTCAGACAACAGCGAACTTTGAAAGCGGAGTCGCGGAGTCTGTTTTAATCGCCGCGATTTTCGCGTTCGTAGGTCCTGACTATGCAGAAATTTGCAAACGCACTAACCGCGCGGACGAAGCAGCTTACGCGGAAAAAGAAATTAAAACGATGACAGACGCGATCAACCTGCACGGCTGGGACGGAGACTGGTTTGTCCGCGCTTACGACGCGTACGGAAAAAAAATCGGCGGCAAAGAATGTGATGACGGAAAAATATTTATTGAGTCTAACGGTTTTGCCGTAATGGCCGGAATCGGCGTTAATGACGGACGCGCGGTAAAAGCGCTCGATTCCGTAAAAGAGCATCTTGATTCAAAATACGGAATTGTTTTATTGCAGCCGGCATATAAAAACTATCATCTTGAGTTAGGTGAAGTTTCTTCTTATCCGCCGGGATACAAGGAAAACGCGGGGATTTTCTGCCATAACAATCCTTGGGTTACAATCGCGGAAACTGTGCTTGGAAGAGGAAAGCGCGCGTTTGAAACTTACACGAAAATCTGCCCTGCGTACCGCGAGGATGACAGCGATCTGCGCCGTTTGGAGCCGTATGTTTACGCGCAGATGGTCGCGGGTAAGGACGCGCCGCGTCACGGCGAAGCGAAAAATTCGTGGCTTACGGGAACCGCGGCGTGGACATTTGTCAGTATCTCTCAATATATACTAGGCGTGCGGCCTGTATTTGACGGCCTTTTAATCGACCCGTGCATCCCATCAGACATGAAAGGATTTGCCGTTACACGCCATTTCCGCGGCGCGGATTATCACATAACGGTAGACAACAGCGCGGGAGCGGAAAAGGGAATCAAATCAATCACTGTTGACGGTAAGGCGCACGAAGGAAAAGTGCTGCCTATATTCAACGATGGAAAAGTTCATAAAATTACAGTAATTATGGGCGCTTGTTAAAGCCCGGAAAAATAAGGAGGAAAATATGTATTATAAGAATTTTAAAACGGTAACTTACGCGCCGGCGGGTTATTTAAACGACAACTCCGTAGAACAGATAAAAGAACACATCGAAAAAGCGGCGAAATATATCAAGCTGGATAAAATCTATCTTGAAACATACCGCTCGGAAATTTTAATTGATCGCAAAAAAATGGAAGAAATAAAAGCGCTGTTTATAAAATACGGCTATGAAGTTTCGGGAGGAATAACAACAACCGTTACGCGCACATTGATGGGCAGCATGTGTTTTACAAATCCCGAAAACCGCAAACGCCTGAGCGAAATTTCGGCTTATACCGCCGAATTGTTCGATGAAGTAATACTTGACGATTTTTATTTTACTAACTGCCGCTGCGAGTCATGCATCAAAGCAAAGGGAAACAAAAGCTGGGCGGAGTTTCGTCTTGCGCTAATGAATGAAATTTCCGAAAACGTTATCATCAAACCCGCGAAAGCCGCAAACCCTAAGGTCAGCGTTGTAATAAAATATCCGAACTGGTACGACAGTTTTCAGGCTAACGGCTACAACCTCGAAGATGAATCAAAAATGTTTGACGCAATTTACACAGGAACAGAAACGCGCGATCCTCACTACACGCATCAAAATCTTCCTAAGTATTTAAGCTATTTCCTGCCGCGTCTTTTTGAACATATCAAGCCGGGAAAAAACGGCGGCGGCTGGTATGATCTTTTTGAATGTAACCTTGAAGATTATGTACAGCAAGCATACCTGACGCTTTTTTCAAAATGCCGCGAGCAGATGCTCTTCTGTTTTCCGCTGCTTGTATCCGGGCCTTCTTTCGCTGCCGCTGCCGGTGCGTTTTACGACGAAGCGGATTTATTTATGGGACAGCTCGGCGAACCTGTCGGCGCCGCATGTTACAAACCTTATCATTCATCAGGAGAGAGACTTTTGCATGAACATATCGGAGTGTCGGGCATCCCGCTCGATCCGTATCCGTACTATCCCGCGGACGCGAAGACTGTGTTCCTTACCGCGGACGCGGCGTGGGACAGCGGTATCGTAAGCAAGATAAAACAAAGCCTTTTAAACGGAAACAAGGTATTTATTACAAGCGGCTTGTATAAAAAACTTTCAGAAAAAGGAACGGACGGAAACAGAATCGAGGACATTCTGCCAGTTGAAATAACTGACAGAAAAGTGATTACAGACAGATTTACTAACAGCGGATTCGGACAGAGAAACAACGGCGAATTAAGATCGCTTTCGCCTGTTGCGATTCCTCATGTTGCGTATAACGAAAACGATTTGTGGGTGCTTTCATCGGCGCTGACCCCGTATTCAAGCCATCCGCTTTTATTGTGCGGTTCATACGGAAAAGGTGTTTTCTATGTGCTGACAGTTCCCGATGTTCCCGCGGATTTATACAAGCTCCCCGCCGAAACGCTTACAATGATCCGAAAAGAAATGAATTTGCCCGTAACGCTTGAATGCTGCGGCAGAATAGGGTTATTCCTTTATGATAACAATACATTTATCCTTCAATCGTTCATTGACAGGCCGGAAACAGTCAGGCTCTCTATCAGCAGAGCGGGCGCGAAAATAGTTCCGCTTTCAATGCCCGCCGGAATGCGCCCGATGATGAAAGCGCGCTGCGGAGAAAATGAAAGCGTCTTTGAGGTAAATCTGCTTGCCGGACGCTATATGGTCTTTAAGATCGAAGGATAGTTTTAATATTCAGAAATAAATTATCAGATAACACATTTATTAACTGAATTGATAAAAATTAAACTTGGAGTGTTTTATCAGGATTATACACAAATTTATTAAGATAAAAGGAAAGCATTAAATAATGCGAAACATTATCATAATACTAATAATTGGATTTTACATATCAGGATACTGCGCAGCTGAGACAGTGCATATAAATCAGGAAAATATATGGATAGGAACTTTAAGGTTTAATACGGCCGATAATTTTATAAATCTGCATAATGCGCTGCCCGGCATAGATATTACATGGACGCGGTACATTTTATCAAATCTTGGCGTTTCAGCGGAAATTGATTTGAATTTCGGCTGGGGCGTTTTACCTGTAGTAGAAATATCGTTATTAGGCGGTGTTGAGTATATTCCAATAGGTCCGGCAAATAAAAACGGATTATTTCTTGACGCGAAAATCGGATTATCAATTTTTATTTTCGATGAAATAGAACCTTTCTTCATCGCAAAAGCCAATGCAGGCTATCAGTTAATAACGGAAAATGGATTCGTATTTACGCCCGGAATCGGAGTTATCTACAACGGCCGCAGCGGGTTCGGTTTAAATCTGATGCTTGATCTTGGTTTTGCATATAAATAAAGTCTGTCTATAATGCGGACACATTATAAACAGACACTAAATAAAGGAGTAAAAAAATATTATGAGAAAATATATATTCATATTTTTTCTGTGTTTTATTTTATCAGGATGTACAATAATAGCGCTTGAAGTATACTCAGGCGTATTTGACAGAGTTGAAATTGATGAACTAATAGACTTTACAGGTTATCCGCGCGAAGAGTTCCGTTTTTATTCCGGCAAAAACAAGCTTCAGGGATTTATTTACGGCAAAGAAAATGATAAAGGTTTGGTGGTAATATCACATGGAATACATACAAATGCTGATAATAATTACAGGATGATCAAATATCTGGTTGATAATGACTGGCGTGTTTTCTCGTATAATAACACCGGCGTCAGCGGAAGTGAAGGTTACAGTATGCTTGGTTTATCTCAGGGACTTCTCGATCTTAATGCCGCGTTAAACTATATAGAAAATAAAAACGAATTTGATAACCTGCCTGTTATGTTATTAGGGTTTAGCTGGGGCGGTTATTCGGTATGCGCTGTTTTAAATTATGAACACCGGATAAAAGCTGTTGTGAGCCTGTCCGGTTTTAACAGCACTCAGGATGTAATGGTAAAACAGGCGGTAGACGCGGTCGGAGGTATCTATCATTTATTATCTCCGCAGACTCTTGCACTGGAAAAACAACTGTTTGGGGAGACTGCCAAACTTACCGCTGTTGACGGTATAAATAAAATACATATTCCGGTATTGATTGTGATAAGCGCTGATGATGATGTTATTCCGCCCAATACAATATCAATTTACGCGCATCGCGGAAAAATTATTAATCCTTACGCAGAGTATGTTTATCTTGAAGGCGAATACGCCGGAGGCCATCGTCTTAGGAATTACGAAAAAGAAAAGTTATACATAGAGGTAAATAATTTTCTGGAAAAATCCAATTAAAAATATTTAACCGAAAGCCGAAGCGGCTGTGTTTACATCCACTTCGCAGGAACGCATCGCAAGAATTGTTTTTTCGATGAGTGTATCAAGTTCCCAGCCGAGCAGCGCCGCGCCTTTTTCGATTACGTCGCGGGAACAGCCGGCAGCGAAGGCGGGAGTCTTAAATTTCTTTTTAACGGATTTCACTTCCATATCCATAACGCTTTTTGACGGGCGGATGATTGCGGCCGCCCAAATAAGGCCTGTAAGTTCATCAGACGCGAAAAGGATTTTTTCCATTTGATGTTCCGGCTTTGCGGCGGCGGAAGTAAGGCCGTATCCATGGCTGCAGATTGCTTTAATTAAATCACCGCTGACTCCGGCTTCCCGCAAAAGCTCAGGCGCTTTTACGCAATGTACACCGGGAAACTGTTCAAAATCAATATCGTGTAAAAGCCCCGCGAGACCCCAGAATCCGGCATCACCGCCAAACCCCTGATCAACGGCATACCACTTCATTACGCCTTCTACTGTAAGCGCGTGCCTGAGGTGAAAATGATCTTTATTATATTTTAAAAGCAGCTTCCATGCGTCTTCCCGGTTGATATTTGCTTCCATGTACGACAGTTTAACGATGTTGGGTAAAAACAACAAGTTATCCGTCTATAAAAATATAAATTTTTGTTATATTGTAACAAGAAACGGTAATTAATGGTTAAATTAACAGAATGCAGAGTATTTTTAAACGGTACGAAAAAAAATACATTATCTCAAGAGAACAAAGCGATTTACTGCAAGATCAAATTTCCGGAAAAATGGAAATTGACAGGAACGATGAATACCTGATTCAAAATCTTTATTATGATACCGCAAACTGGGATATTATCCGCGAATCGATAGAAAAGCCGCTATATAAAGAAAAATTACGCCTCAGATATTATAACGCTTTCGATCCGGAGTCTCCTGGATTTTTAGAACTAAAAAAGAAATTTAACGGCATTGTATATAAACGCAGAATCACGTTTTCATTAAGCGAGTTAAATAACAGATGCGTCCGGGAAATTTTACAGAATAATGATTCTCAAATTTCCAGGGAGATAAACTATTTCCTCAGCAATAAAAACGCTTACGAGAAAATATACATAGCATATAAAAGACTTGCATATAACGGCGCAGACGGCGAAAAGAATCTTCGCGTTTCATTTGACAGGGATATTATCTTTCGCAACTGCTCATTAAATGATTTTTGCCGCGACGGAATCTGTAAAAAAAATAATTATAGGCTCCTTGATGATAATAATATAATTATGGAAATAAAAACCACAAGCGCCTTTCCTTTATGGCTTGTTAATCTGCTTAGTATAAATAAAATTTTTCCTGTTTCATTTTCAAAATACGGAACTTATTTTACAAAATATGTTTTAGAGCGTCAGAATAGCGCAGCAGAACCATTAATAAAGGAGATTGAAGATGCCGCTTGAAATTATTTTATCCGGAAGCATAATTAACGAAATTCCAACATTGCAGGGAATGATTGTCTGCACTGTATTTTCCTTAATTTACGGTCTTGCGGTCGCCGGTATTTATATGTTCAGAAATAAATACAGCCGGAGTATGGCAATAACGCTTGTGCTTCTGCCTGCAATAGTGCAGATAATTATTATGCTTGTTAACGGAAATATCGGCGTCGGCATAGCAGTGGCGGGCGCGTTTTCTTTAATACGGTTTCGTTCAATACCGGGAACAGCAAAAGAAATCGGCGCGCTGTTTTTCGCGATGGCGATAGGTTTTATTACAGGGCTGGGTTATGTGTTTTATGCATTGGCGTTTATATTAATTACCGGAGGAACATGGCTTTTATTAACGCGTTTTTCATTCGGCGAAAAAGGAAACATCAGATATTTAAAAATAAAAATTCCAGAAAATCTCGATTACGAAGGACTCTTTGATGATATCTTTGAAAAATTCACAAGCAGCGCCGAATTGAAATCAGTGTCAACAGCGAATATGGGAAGCCTTTTCGAACTTGTATATATTGTAATTCTAAAGCCGTCATCCGCGCCGAAAAAATTTATTGATGAACTCAGGTGCCGCAACGGCAACTTAAATATAATGTTAAGCCAGAACCGTGACAGAGAGGAGTTATAAAATGAAAAAAATAAAATTAACAGCCGCGGTTTTATGCATATTTATGTTAACAGGCTGTACAGGAGAAGCCCTCGCCTCGGGAATAATTACTCCGCGGCCCGCTCAGGATGAGATTACTGCTGTCAATGCAAAACCCATAGAATTTATTAACGGCGTTTCGCGTATAACAACCGGAGGCAGATATATCCTCTCAGGCGAACATGAAGGACAAATTTTAATTGACGCGTCAAGAAGCGATGTTATAGAACTTATACTTGACGGCGCGACTTTGCGCAATCCGGCAGGTCAGGCGATTTACGCGCTGCGATCCCGGGGTGTTGAGCTGATTCTGGCGGACGGATCAATTAATTATATATCCGACGGCGTACATGCCGATGCGGAAAACAACGCGGCGATTTATATCCAGCATGATCTTATTATCTCAGGCGGCGGAACGCTGAACGTTACGGGAAATTTTCATCACGGAATCCGCGCGCAGGATTTTCTGACAATTAACGGCGGATATTTTCAGATAACGGCAGTAGGAGACGCTCTCCGCGGACGCGACGGCGTAATTATTAACGACGGGACATTTCTTTTAACAGCCGGAGGAGATGGAATTCAATCCAACAATGATTCAAACCCCGAATACGGTTTTATAACAATTAACGGCGGCATGTTTACAATCTATGCCGGAGATGACGGTCTGCAGGCTGAGACCGATGTAACTATTAACGGCGGAACTCTCAGGATTGAAGCGGGCGATGACGGCATAACCGCGAATAAATCTGTTTTAATTACAGGCGGAAAAATCGATATTGTAAACAGTTATGAGGGAATTGAGGGGTTAAATGTCACCATAACGGGAGGGGACATCACTGTATACGCAAGAGACGACGGAATTAACGCACGGGATCCAAATGCCGCAAGGGATTTCCGCGGCAGACCGTTAATGCGCGGCCCGTTTAATCAGGATTTGTATGTGCGCATAACGGGCGGAAATATTAATGTACACGCGGTAAATGACGGAATAGATTCAAACAATAATATATTTTTAGAAGGCGGAACTGTTAATATCAGCGGACCTTCAAGAGGAATGGACGGAGCTGTTGATATGGACGGCACATTTCTTATAACAGGCGGAAAACTTGTTACATCCGGAAGCGTAATAAATGTATCAAGGCAGTCAACTCAATCAATAATTTCAGTTGCGTATACAAGACAGCTGCCGGCAGGAACTTTTTTCGAAATTAGAGACTCAGGCGGCAATATCCTGTTAAGCCATACATCTCAAATGGCTTTTACAACATCGTTTTTTACATCGCCCGATATAGCTGACGGAAGAACTTATTCGCTTTTTATTAACGGTGAGAAAACAAACGATTTTACAATCAATTCATTGATTACAAGCGTAAGCGGAAACAGCGCTCTTGCAGGCCCTGCCAATGAAAATTTTGTTCCCCGCGGAACAGACGGTGGCTTTGCTCAACCCGGCAGAGGCGATTGGCCGGGAGGCCCCGGATTCGGCGGCGAAGATTTCCGCATGCCAAATCCCGGCGACTTTCGTAACTTTCCCAATCCAAACGATTTTCGCAATATGCCGAATCCCGGAGATTTCGGAGGCGGCAGAGGTAGAAACCGCATGGAACTGCCAGAGCTGCCGAGGATTTAAGCGGCGCGTAACCTGCTTTATAAAATATTTAAGGCGTATTTGGATAAATATAGAACCTTACACCATTACATTTCCGCCGCAGACAGGAATACATACGCCTGTGACGAAAGAGGAAAGATCCGACGCAAGAAATAAAACGACATTGGCAATTTCCTGATCTGTTCCGCGGCGCGCAAGAGGGACGTCTTTCGCGTAGGAATTATCGTTAAACCCTCTTTTGTCAGCTACCTGTTCTTCTCTGTCTTTATCGCTGATTGTCTAGCCAGGCGCGACCTGATTCACATTGATGCCGTTAGCTGCAACTTCCCTGGCGAGAACGCGGTAAAGGCCGTCCATGCCTCTTTTTGCGGAGGCGTACGCGCCTGTGTTCGCGCCGCACTGCGCCGAACATTCGGTATTAATGCCGATAAATTTGCCTCTTCCCCTTTTAATCATCGCGGGAAGAAACGCCTTTGCAGTCAGAACATTTTGCATAACGCACGAATCAAACTGGCTTTGAAAATCATCAAGGTTTTGATCCAGAACCGGTTTCCATTTATATTGAATTACTGCGTTATTTACAACGATGTCAGGATCGCCAAGTTCATCCCTGATTTTATCGCGTAACAGGTTGACAGATTTTTCTTTTGTAATGTCAGCCTGAAAAGCGGCGGCGCGGCAGCCCATAGATTTTATTTCATTGACTAACTTTTCCGCCATTTCGCCGCTGCTGTAATAACAAACCGCGATATCCGCGCCGCAGGACGCAAGCGTACGCGACATGACTCTTCCAAGCTGACCTGCGGCTCCTGTAATAAGCGCGGTTTTTCCGCTCAAGTTTATGTTCATCATTCTACCTGAAACGCTCTAATTACGCGGTCAGACAGGCATGTGTTTCTTTTAACTGCTTTATGATCTGCAGTTTCTGCGGACATTTTTCTTCGCACGCACCGCAGGCTGTACACTTTGATGCGTCGGCGGTTTTCTGCCAGCTTCGTCCTTTGCTTGCGTCGTCGTACGCTTTTTTCGCGTGGTCTTTTAAATCATAAACTTTATAGCGGTTCATTAATTCAAAAAGATACGCGATGTCAATTCCGGCGGGACACGGCTTACAGTAATTACAGCCGGTGCAGTAAAGCTTAGCGAGATTTTTGTTTTCTTCCATCATTTTATTGATGTGATTAAGTTCATCGCCGGTAAGGGAATCTTCCGCGCGTGATGCGACATCAAAATTTTCTTTCAGCATTTTAACATTTTCCATGCCGGAAAGCACAATATCAACGTTTTTATTGGCAAGAACGAATCTAAGCGCGATTTCCGCGGTGCTGATGCGGACATCGTTTTTTTCTTTTAACAATCCCTGAATCTTTTCGCTTGGCGCGCCTAAACGGCCGCCGCCGACAGGCCCCATAATAACAACGCCGAGTCCCTTGGATTTCGCGTAGGCGATGTTTTCTTCGTTAGATCGATCCAGCATATTGTACTGAACAAGAACCGATTCAAAAATACCGGAATCAACAATCTGCTTAAAATTTTTAGAATCATCATGAAACGAAAATGAAATGTGTTTGATAAGCCCCTGTTCTTTTGCCTTATATGCCGCTTCGATCGGGCCGTATTTAAGACCCTGCCAGCTTTCAAAACTTTTAAGAGAAATTCCCCAAAAATGATAAAAGTCAATGTAACCGGTATCAAGTTTTTTAAGCGATTCTTCCAGCCGTTCCATCCAGTGATCGCCGTCGTTATCCTTAATAGGATTTTTCGTGGAAAGAAAAACTTTATCGCGGTATCCTTTAAGCGCTTTACCTACAGAAACCTCGCTGAGTTTTTCGCAGTAAAGCGGCGCTGTATCAACATAGTTTATTCCCATATCAAAAGCCTGCCGCATCATTGGAACAGCTAAATCATCGTCTACAATATTTTTACCGTCAACTTCTTTCATCGGAAGCCGCATCGCGCCAAAACCAAGAAGTGAAACCTTTGCGCCTGTCCTGCCAAAATCTTTATAAATCATAAATTACTCCGCGGATAAAATTTACATTTCCAGCACGATATCGTTTTCCGCTTTTAAAATTGACGCGGGGATATAATTGCTGTCCATTACCTGACCGTTAACTGACATTTTCTTGCAGCCGCTTTCAAGCCCGCCTGCGTTGTTTACTTTTATTTTAAGCTTACAGCCGCGGAAAGTTTTTTCCATTGTGAATGATTTCCATCCTGCGGGAACTGCCGGAGCGATGCGAAGACCGTCAATATCAGGGCGCAGTCCGAGTATGCCTTCTACGCAGCCGACCATGACCGTGCTTGCTGTTCCTGTAAGCCAGTGAACGTGGCTGCGTCCTTCGAACGGACTGTCTTTGCTTTCCGTAAACTGCGAATAAACATATGGTTCCATTAAACGCGTATCCGCGATTTCATTCTGAGCGGCGGGACAGCTTTCAAGATAATACTCAACCGCGCGGCCTCCGCGTCCTAAAAGAGCCTCGGCCAGAATCAGCCAGCCCTGAGACTGCAGGAATATACCGCCGTTTTCTTTTGTTGACGGATTGAACAAAAGGGCAAGCGCTCCGTCGAACGCGTGTTTTACATAGGACGGAGCCATCAGACGCGCGCCGTACTTTGTGTTCAGCTCTTTGTAAACAAGATCGAGAATCCGCCTGCTTCGCGCTTCATCGGCGAAACCTGAGATTACCGCCCAGCTTTGAGGGTTCAGCCACATGCTTGCTTCCGGATCGCCCGGTTTGCCGACTGTCACATCGTTCTCGGTAATGCCGCGGACAAACCGGTCTGTGTCCCAGCATTTATCCTCGATTATTTTTTCGAAGCGGTTTTTTAATTCACGCATCTGCTTTTCCGTTTCAGGATCTTTTTTATGTTTGGAAAAACGAATCATAATCTCAAACGCGTAGTAAAGCTGCATAGCGACAAAAACAGAAACGCCGTTTGCTCCCAGCCTGAGACAGTCATTCCAGTCGGCATGAAGCCCCGCGGGAAGGCCGTGAATCCCCAAATGATTTAATGAAAAATCTATCGCTTTTTTAAGATGATCGAATAACGTATCCTGTCCTTTGTCCGCGTAGGGAATAATTTCGTCTAACAGAGCGGTGCTTCCTGTTTCCGCGATATATTTCCACACTGTAGGAAAAAGCCAGAGCGCGTCATCGGCGCGGTAAGACGGATGACCTGTTCCCTGCCTGTAGGAAACGTCTTCCGGTCTGTCTTCATGTCCGGGATTATGGTTGTATTTTACAAGCGGAAGAGCGCCGCCGTGGCTCACCTGCGCGGAAATCATGAACTTAATTTTTTCAAGCGCCATCTCCGGATCAAGGTGAATGATTCCCTGAATATCCTGCACGGTATCACGGTAGCCGTAACCGTTGCGCTGTCCGCAGTAAATGAGAGAAGCCGCGCGCGACCAGACAAATGTAATAAAGCACTGATAAGCATTCCAAGTGCCGATCATGTTATTAAAATTTTCGTCAGGGGTTTCAATCTTTAAATTATCGAGCTTATTATGCCAATATGTTTTAAGATCGGCGATTTCCCGGCCGATTAAATCCTGCTGCGAATCCTCATAACGCACAATAAGTTCCTTTGCCTGAGACTCGCGTTTTTGTCCGAGCAGGAAGACAAATTCTCCGGTCTGTCCCGGCGAAAGTTCAAGAACAGTGTGAAGAGCGCCGCAGGGGTTCATGTTATAATTGAGAGTGCCGCAAAGCCTGCCGTTTTCGACAGAAAGAGGATTTTTATAGTCATGATAATTGCCAAGAAACTTTGCGCGATCGCCGCAGTAACTTTCAACTTTCGCTCCGGCAAGCCCGAAAAAGCGCGTTTCCACGCGGCTTTCGTTAACAGCGTTTAAGCAATTTTCGTTAATTGTCTGAAGAATAAATTTTTCTTTAAAATATGTACGGGTAATAAATTGAGTGTATTGAAGATTAACCTGATCCTGTTCGTAGAAACTCTCGCAGGTAAACTCGGCATAACCGAAACAGGAGATTTTACGCGCTTTGGAATCCTTGTTGGTTACCTTCATCTTCCATACTTCGTAATCCGCTCCGTGAGGTACATAATACAGCGCCTGCGATTGAATATTTTTATACTCAGCTTCGATAATGGTATACCCGGTGCCATGGCGGCAGACAGATTTATACTTGTCAAGAGGTTTGCCCACAGGCTGCCATGACGCTGACCAGTAGTCTTTATCCTCGTCATCACGAAGGTAAATATATCGGCCGGGCTTGTCCTGCTCGTTAAAACGGTAACGTATAATGCGCCCCGCCGCGCCGCTTTTTACAAAGCTGTAACCGCCGGCGTTATTTGATATAATCGCGCCGTAAGCCGGAGATCCAAGATAATTCGCCCACGGCGCCGGAGTATCAGGCTTATCTATAACATATTCTCTCATTTTCGAATCAAAATAACCATATTTCATAAAAACCTCCAATTTATTTATAAAAGCATTATATATGGTAAGAATATAATTTTCCAGTATGGAAGAAAAATAAAGAATTTATACTTTTATTTACGGTTATACTATAATATAATACAGAAAATCCTCATGAAATTTCAGGCAAGAATAACCATTTATCTGCTAATTTTCTTAATTTTCAGCTCATGCGCAAGCCAGCCGGAAGTGATTGAGCCTGACGCTCCTGTTGTTATCGAAACAACGGCGGTTTACATCCCTCCAGAAATAATAATTATTCCTCCGGTAATAATTGAAATCATTCCTACGCTGACACCGGAAGAACAGCTAATCGAGCGGATAAGAGCAAACGGCGAAGATATAGAAAAATATTTTTTAGTAGACAGAAACGACAGAATAACTGTAAAAGCTGATTTGATTCACGGCAGCCAATTATTTGAGATAATTTATGATCTGGATAATCTTATCGAGCTTGAAAGATCAGTTTATGAAGTTGGATTTACTGTCCGGCTGATAGAAACATATAAATATGAATTTTTAGATATTTTTGATGATCGTCAAGAAACTGATAATAATACAGAAATAACGGAAATAAGCGCGAATCAGACGGAAATACCGGAATTTATAGAGAGTACCCTCGTATGGAGGCCTGCACCGGGAAACGCCGGAATTCTTCTTTCTTTTGATGATGATTATCAGGACACATGGGAACAATACTTCGATTTTTTTGATTTATACGAAGCGAAAGTCACATTTTTTTTAATGGGTGATTATCATCCGTTCAGCGCAGCGGCGATAGAACGCGGACATGATGTAGGATTCCATACCTTAAACCATCTGGATCTGCGCCAGGTATCAAGAACGGTTTTTAACAGGGAAACATTTGAAGCCGCTCAGTCATTCAGGCAGGAAGGTGTTTCCGTGACATCCTTTGCCTACCCTTATGGTTTTTTTTATGACTGGATGCACAACGCGCTTTTAGAGCATTTTTCTGTCCTTCGCGGCTACGGAACGGCTTTCCTTATATACGATAAACACGAAATCGGATCTTCGTATATTATTTCAAGAGCTGTCGATAATACCGTACTGCAAAGAGACGATTATTTTTACTATACAATCAGAATGATGCTTAGAACCGTAAAATTTATGGATAAAAACTGGGTATTACCGATGACCAGTCACAATATATCCAACGGCTCCTGGGCAATAAGGCATATCCGGCTTGAATACCTCCTTCAGACAGCGGCGGATTTAAAGTTAATATTTTACAAATATAGCGATTTTGAATGATTTTTATTAACAAAAATTCTGGTTTTGTAAATATTTTACTATTCATAATATAAAATTTAATAAATATTTTGCTATACAATTCACAGGGTACATGGTAAAATTGAGAATAAAAAAAATTCCTAAAGAAGGAATAAAAATTTATAGGAGGAGTTTATGAAACGCCTGATTTTATTACTGTTAGTTATGGGTATTGCGATGTCCTTATTCGCCCAGACAATTCCGCGGAGTCAATTTCAATTTGCCGCCGGAAACTGGGGGTGGTCAGGAAACAGACTCGTACAAAACGACGCAAATGCCTCGCTTGCAAAAGCAAACATTTTATCACTGCCGCAAAACGGCATTATGAACTACCGGTTCAATATGCGTCATGAAGGCGGAATTGAAGACGGACACGGCGGAGTCGGTATTCATATTTTTATGGATACAGCATTAAACGCAGAGTCATGGGGAGCCGGAAATTCATATCTTCTTTGGCTGAACTATGATGAAACTCCTTCGGTCGCAGGCGGAGCGCAATCCGGTCTTACAGGTCAGGTATACAAGAGTGTCAACGATTCTCAGATGAGTTTGCTTTATCAACAGTCATTTAATGAATATCTGCCATTTCTTATACAATCAGGATTTGCGAGCAGGGATATTCCTGTTAATTTAATGGTTAACGGCAATACAGGTGAAGTAAGGCTGTATGATCCGACAGATCCTGCCGGAGCCGTTTACTTTTATTTCAACCTTCGCGATGTAGACAGGCAGGCGAGCCTTCCGTTAAGAGGCGACTATGTTGCGTTAAGAACAAACGGAATGAGAGTATCTTTCGGCGAATAATTGAAATCCCCTGGTTCCACGCCGGGTTGACGTACACACAGGAAGGGCTGGTAAACCAGCCCTTTTTTTATACTATCATCGATAATCTTTCCGCAATCTCCGAATAATTCATCTTTTGTACATTTTCACGAAGCCACGCTGCGAGACCTTCGTCCGAAGTATAATAAAAACCGTCTATTTCATTCATGGCCGATTCAATTTCATCCACGGCAAATCTTGCGCAGGCTGTTTTTAAATTAAGTAATGCCTCTTTGTAAGGCTTTTCCTTTTTTAGTTTTTCGGCGTTTACAATCTGTTCATCATTAAAAACACTGTCAAGATCGTTAATAAGTTTTATTATTGTTTTAATAAGTTCAGGATTTTTTTCAAGAACAAATTCCAGAAAGCCGGCCTTAGCGGCTTTTTCAAGCGCTTCCGCCTGATCTGCGGCATCATCCGCGGAAATGCCCCGGCATGAGCTTTTAATTCCATGCACAATGATCGCGTAATCGGGTAAATTTTCGGCGGTTACTTCCCTGATTGAATCAACTACAGGCTTTGTATTAAACGAAAATGATTTTAAGATTTGTATAAGGACACTCCAGTCGCCGTTAAAACGATCGAGCGCCTTGTAAATATCCAGCCCTCTGATTCTTTCTTCCATTCTGCGCCTGTCAAATCCTTTTCTTCTGTCCTTCCTGCCGGAACGCCTTTCAGAACCGGTGCGAATATCCAAAATTGTTTCGCCGTTAACAATAATTCTTTGATTAATCAGGGATTTTTCTTTTTCTTCATCATGCACCAGCTGTTTTAATACAGTATCTAAACGCTTTATATCCACAGGTTTTGTAATAAAGCCCTGAAAACCTTTGCTTAAAAACATTTCCTCGTTACCGGAAAGAGCGTTAGCTGTAAATGCGATAACAGGAATATTCTTAGCGTATTCGGTTCCGATTTCTTCGCGGATGATCCGCAGAGCTTCAATACCGTCCATTCCCGGCATCATGTGATCCATAAATATCGCGTCGTATTTAACATTTTCGCTTCGAACCGCTTCTACAGCGGCCTGCCCGCTTGATACAGTATCAACCTGTATTTTATACGGCTTTAACATGCCTTTCGCAATATCAAGGTTTATCTCTACATCGTCAACAACAAGCACTTTTGCATAAGGAAGAATGGTGCGGGTAAAACGGGAATATTTTTTTTGTTTTTTGCTGTGATAATGAAAAGTTTTTAAATTCAAAATGGTATCATATCTGATCGTCTCATCAGTAACAATCTCCTGCGGCAGCATAATCGAAAAAACACTGCCCCTGCCGTATTCGCTTTCAACTTTTATAGTTCCGCCCATCATATCTACAATCATTTTTGTGATTGGTAATCCAAGTCCTGTCCCTTTAATATCCCTGTTTGTCAATAAATCAAACTGCAGATAATCAGAAAATATAACATCAACATTTTCAGGCGATATTCCGATTCCGGAATCCCTGACCGACGCGTTAAAACAAATTAATTTTCCCGGCTTTTGATCCGTACAATCAATTTTTAATTCTACAAATCCTTCTTTTGTATATTTAAAAGCGTTTGACAAAAGATTAGTTAAAATTTGTTTAATCTTTAAATCATCGCCGAATAACCGGGCGCGGGTGCTTTCGCTTATATTCAAGATAAACTCAACCGGTTTTTCGCCTTTGTATACAAGGCATTGAGAAATTACGTCATTAATCATTTCGGCTGTATCATACTCAACAGACAAGACCTCGAATTTGCCGTCTTCAATTTTTGTAATGTCAAGAATATTATTTACAATACCAAGCAGCGATTCGCCGGCATTGCTGATTTTTTCGATATTTTCTCTGGTCTCTTCTCCTAATCCTCCCATTTCAAGCGTCAGCCCGGAAAGACCGATTACAGCGCTGAGCGGCGTACGCATTTCGTGGCTTATCTTTGCGAAGAATTTACTTTTTTCTTCGGCCGCCGCAAGCGCCGTCTGTATCTGCGTATATTTCTCTAAAGCCCGTATTTGATTAACAATTTGAATTTGATTCCGCACTCTTGATTTAACAATTTTAATGCTGAAAGGTTTATGAATAAAATCCGCCGCATCAAGAGACAAGCCCTTCTCTTCGTCTTCGATACTGTCAAGCCTTGTAATAATAATTACGGGAATATGTTTTGTTTTTTCCGTGGACTTTAACTTTTTAAGAATTTCAAACCCGTTTATATCCGGCAGAATTATATCAAGCAGTATCAGATCGGGAAGATAATTATTTGCAATATCATCTGCGCAGGCGCCGTTCTTTGCCGTAAAAACAGAATATTCGGGAGATAGCATATTGTACAATATTTCAAGATTTATTTTTTCATCATCAACAACAAGGATTGAGTTTTTGTTATTTATTTCAGATTCAGCCATATTATCACCCCGTTTACGCGCCTTATATTCCGCCGGTATCAGTATAGCATAATAAATAATAATTTATTGATAAATGCAATCCGCTCTGATATAATTAAACAGGAACGAATACCGGCCGGGAGACAAATTATGACCGATAAAAAAATAATACTTGCGATAGATGACAGTGTTCAGCAGCTGAGTGAATTTAAATCTATGTTAAGTGAAAAATACGATCTTAGACTTGTTAAATCCGCATCCGAAGCAATCCGCTATTTGAATAATGAAACAGCAGATTTAATTCTTCTGGATATTGAAATGCCGAACATCTCCGGTTTTACTTTTCTTGATGATATAAAAATTATCCCGGTATATTCTAATGTGCCGATAATTATTGTTAGCGGAAATTCAGGCGCCGAGTTTTCCGAAAAGGCAGATAAATCAAAAGCATCAGCTTCTCTGACAAAACCTGTTAAACAGGATATTTTAATCAGCACAATAGAAAAATATCTTGAGTCTTAATAATAGCCGTATTGTTATAATATTAAGATTATTTTTTCTTTTAGCGCGAAAAGCGTAATTAATGACAGATCAAATTCAAAATCATCAATCTGCTGTATCAATTTATTTTTTAATTCTTCTGCTTCAGCATTGCCCTGTATTCCGCGTATACTATCAATGAATCGGCAGCTCTCAGGACTGCCCATTTTTAAAAAAGGCTGAACTTCATCAAGTATCCTAAGCGCGTAATCAATATCCGATTCATCCTTATTTTTATTCACGCCCATGCTTGTTTTCAGTTTCTGCGCCGCGAGATCTTCTTCCAAAAGAGGTGAAAATTCTTTTAAAACTTTATTTAATTCATCTTCAAGAAGGCTGAGCTGTTTTTCTGTAACATTGTTTTTTCCTCCCGCAAGACTGTGTTCAACATCCTCTGCCGCGGATTGAAGGCCGGATTTTCCTACCTGACCGGCGTTGCTTTTAAGCGTGTGCGCTATCCTGTGAGCGCGTTTAATGTCATTTTTTAAATCATATATTAGTTCTTCAAATTTATTTTTATTGCCTTTAAAAAACATTATTCTAAGTTTTTTATTGAATTCTTCGTCGGAATCAAGATTCATGTTTTGCGGATTTTTATTACCTGTGCCGACAGGCTTTAAATATTTTAAAAGACAGCGCCATAATTCCTGTGATGTGAAAGGTTTTCCTATACAGTCATTTATGCCGTTGTTCCTGTAAAGCTCCTGATCGCTTGCCATAATGTTAGCTGTCAACGCGACAACCGGCATTCCGGTTTCCATCTTTAATATCCTGGAAGAAGCTTCGAGTCCGTCCATTACAGGCATGTGCATATCCATTAAAATAAGTTTAAAAAGCGTCTCGTTGTTTTTAATACGGTTAAGAATAATATCAATGCCGATTTTTCCGTTTTCTGCCACAACTGTTTTAAGTCCTATTCTTTCAAGGTGTTCACAAATTACCTGCTGATTCATTATATTATCTTCGCATAACAATACTTCGCCTTCGAACACGGGTTTTTTAATTTCATTAAGAATATTTTTATTATTTAATTCATCCTCTGTCACAGGTATTGTATCAAAAACAAGAGAAAAACTGAATTTACTGCCAAGTCCGGGTTTGCTTTCCACAGAAAGCCTTCCGCCCATCAGTTCCAGTATATTATAAGTAATGGAAAGCCCAAGTCCCGTGCCTCCGTACTGACGCGTTGTTCCTGATTCAGCCTGAGTAAACGGATCAAATATCTTGGCGATTTGTTCTTCCGTCATTCCGATGCCGCTGTCATTTACCTCAAAATAAATTTTTACAGACGAATCGGTTTTTTCTCTGACTTGCGCAAGCGCTTTTACTACACCGATGTTCGTAAATTTAACTGCGTTAGACAAAAGATTAACAAAAACCTGACGCAGTCTCGTCGGATCACCTAACGGCATTCTGTCCGAAGGATGATCCGCGAAAAAATTCAAATGGATTCCTTTTTCTGCCGCTTTCGGCATTATAAGTGTTTTGCAATTAGAAAAAATTTCATTCAAATTAAATGGAATATTTTCCAGCTCCATTTTACCGGATTCAATTTTTGAAAGATCAAGGACATCGTTAATAATCTGCAGCAGCCATTGCGCGTTATTAATTATTTTGCCAAGGTAGTCCTTTGTCTTTACAGAAATGTTGTCATCAATTGCTAATTCGGAAAACCCTACAATGCTGTTCATCGGCGTTCTGATTTCATGGCTCATGTGCGCCAAAAACGCGCTCTTTGCGCGGCTTGCAGTCTGTGCCTCTTTAAGCGCTTCCTTAAGATTTGCCTGAAGATCAACGATCTCTGTAATATAGTTGTGGCGAAGGAAAGCGCTCGCAATCATCATACAGCCGGAACGCAGAATAGCCGTTTCATTTTCCGAAAATTTTGTTTCACGGTGGCAATTATCAAAACCAATGAACCCCCAGAATTCATCGTGTAAAAAAATCGGAGCAAGAAAAATTGAAAGCACTCCGGCAGATGTAAAGAACAGCCATGAGCTGTGAAGATCGAGCGCAAGGCTGTTTATACACTGGCCTTTAGACAATAATTCTCCCCATACCGGAAGTTTCTCGCGGTAAGAAATATTTATTGTATAATCTTTTCCCTGCTGAGGCTCGGCGCGCTCGGACCATTCATATATTTGTGTTGCACATAACTCACCGTTATACATGCTGTTCTTCCAGATGTAAACTCTGTCCGCGTCAACAGTAGCCGCCATCATACCCATAGATCTGTAAAGGCCTCTTTCAAACTGAGAAATATCCGAATCAAGAAGAATAGCCGCGACTATATTTATTGTATGCAAAAGCTGATCACGGTGATCGCGATCGTTTAACGCCGCCATTAACGTTTCGTTATTTTCATTAAAGCGCTTCCATGTTTTCTGCATTGTTTTTGCAAGATCGCCGATTTCATCATTGCGTTCAATTCCGGAAATTTCATTTTTCTTTAAATCTGCGTTTGAAACGCTATCTGTAAGTTTTAACAGCGGATTAATAAACAGCTTTTTAATTAACGCCGAACTGAGAGCTGTGTAAATTACAAATGACGACAGAATAACAATAACAGGAGGCAAAAGCCGCGTGATACTGAATAAAGATCGTGAATTATATAAAGTAACTGTCGACCAGTCCGTGTTTGGAATAGGCGCTAATGACATATAACGGTAATTGCCTTCTTTAAGGCTGATAATTTTAGGTTCAATCCGCAGGCTGCTGTTAGAGCTGCCGGTATTATTAAGATACTCTATCACCGCTGAAAGTGATTCCGGTGTGGGACAGATTTCCAGAATATTCTGCGAGTTATCTGTCCTGAAGTTACTATTATCCGCTCTGACAAAATTGCTGTCAGTTCTGGAAAAATCAGGTTCATTATTTGAACTGTCAATTTTAATATATCCTTCATTGTCAATAATATATCCTTTAACGCTCTGATTGTCATAATTTCTGAACAGTTCATAAAAAACCAAATCAAACTGTAAAGCGGAACATAAAATCCCTAAAAATCTTCCGTTATCTGTCACTTTATAATTAATCCATAAACGGCGCGTATTGGATATATTATCCACATCCATATTTAAAAAATAATCATGTTTGGAATCAATTGTCCTGAAATACCAATGATCATTCGAACTAAAAAGACTAATTACATTAAAAGGCATAAATTTTTCTAATGGAGCGCCGTTTTCAATTGAGTATTCATTTAAAGAATTATGCACCACAAAATATAAACTGTTGATCTGAAAAAACCCGGCATAACTCATCATTCTTTCATAGGCATTAACTCTTTTTTCAATATCATTTTCGTCGGAGAACCATTCGATTAATTCTTCGGAATTTGCCGCATGGTGCAATAACGTTATCTCCCTGTCTAACTGAGAGCCTAAAATATCGACAGCTTCAACTGAATAAAGGCGCGCCTGTGTTTTAGACGCATCGTCTGTAATGCCAAGGAACATCCAGATACTTACTGCTGTAACAACCAATAAAATAATGCCAAGAAATAAAATATTTATTTTTCCAATGCGTGATGCGATTTTTTTATTAAAATTTTTTTCGTTATCTTTAAACAAATTTATTATACTCCGTGAATAATTCCGCCGGATGCTTAATTAATTATCGACTCAAGCTCAGTAAAAGCAATATCAAATTCTCTTTCGAGATTTTTCAATTCTTCCTCTGTAGTGTTATTCTCTCCGTTTTTAAGTTTTCTTTCAATATCCGCGGCGGCTTTCTGAAGTTCAGTTTTCCCCAGCTGCGCGGCGTTTCCTTTTAATGAATGGGTTTTTCTGTGCGCGGATTTGATATCTCCGGATTCAAGATGTTTTATAATTTCTTTTATAACATCTTTATTTGTTTTTACAAAATATACTTTTAATGTTTTTTGAAATTCCAGATCCGCTTCCAGCAAAATATTTTCATTCGTAATATTAAAAATTTTTCCTGCGGTATTTTCAATTTTTTCTTCTTTATTATTAGATTTAATATTTTTAGCCGCAGATTCAAAGGGTTTAGAATTATCAGAATATGTCATGGTTAAAGAAAGTTCTTCTATCGTTTTTTTAAATTCGGTTTCGAGCCTGTTCAATTGTTCGGCAGTTACAAGATTTTCTCCGTTTTTTAAACTCAGTTCAACGCCGACAGCGGCTTCCTGAAGCTCTTTTTTTCCGATTTGTCCTGCATTGTTTCTTAGGGAATTTATCAGCCGGTGAGCAAGCTGGATATTTTCATCGTCGAGCGCCATAATTAAATCATCATACTTAGTGCGGTTTTCATTCACAAACAATGACTTAAGATTTCTTTGAAATTCCAAATTTGCATCATATAATCCTGTAAATTCCATTTGTTTATCCGCTCTCGATTTCCTTTTCAGTTCATCAAAATTAACTGGTTTAAAATATTTTATTAAACAATGCCAGAGTTCCTGAGACGTGAAAGGTTTACAGACGCAGTCTTTCATTCCGCTGATCATGTAGTTTTTCCTGTCATCTGACATTACATTAGCTGTCATTGCGACTATCGGAATATTTTCATCAAGCTCGCGAATTTTTTTTGCGGCTTCTATTCCGTCCATTACAGGCATATGTATATCCATAAAAACAAGATCGAATTGTTTTTTATCGCTTAGGATCCGTCTTTTTACCATATCAAGGCCGATTCTTCCGTTCCACGCCACAGTTGCTTTAAATCCGATTCTTGTAAGATGCTCGCAGATTACCTGCTGATTCATAGGGTTATCTTCGCATAACAAGATCTCGCCGTTAAATACCGGTTTATTTATTTCGTTTAACAGCACCTTTTTAAGGTACAGATCATTTTCCGGCATGTCGACAGTATCAAACTTTATTGTAAAATAAAACTTGCTTCCAAGCCCCGGCGTGCTTTCCACATTTAATTTACTGCCCATAAGATCAAGAATATTTTTTGTTATTGAAAGGCCAAGTCCTGTCCCGCCGAACTGGCGCGTTGTGCCTGTTTCCGCCTGAATAAAAGGATCAAATATTTTTTGTATTTGTTCGTTTGTCATTCCTATGCCGGTATCTTTTACTTCAAAGAACATTGTCACAGTGTTTTCCGTTTTATCTTTAATATCGGTATGAAGATTCACAGTGCCGGTATTTGTGAATTTCACCGCGTTGGAAAGGAGATTCACCAGTATCTGCCTGAGTCTTGTAGGATCTCCAACAAGCATTTTACCGATACTCGGCTCCGCGAAAAAGTGAACCATTATTCCCTTTTCAACGGCTTTTGGCATAATAAGAGTTCTGCAGCTTGTAAATAACTCGTGCATATTAAAAGCGATTTTTTCAAGCTCCATTTTTCCTGATTCAACCTTGGAAATATCCAGAATATCATTAATAATCTGAAGAAGCCCTTCTGTGTTTTCAAGAATTTTTCCAAGATAATCCCTTGTTTTCGGAGAAAGATCGTCGTCTAACGCAAGCTCGGAAAATCCCATGATGCTGTTCATCGGCGTTCTTATTTCGTGGCTCATGCTCGCAAGAAACGCCGATTTTGCGACAGAAGCCGTTTGGGCTTTATTCGCGGACTCGCGCAGCTGTTCAACAAGCGAAAATACATTCGCGGTCAGCGCGGTGATTTCATCTTTAATGTTTTCAGTATCATTAATTTTTATGCCGGAATTTTCCTGAGCGGCGTTTGAAACCAAAGATGTAAGTTTATCAATCGGTTTTGTTATTTTACCGGCTAAATGAACCAGAACAACATAAGAAACAGCCAATCCAAATATGCCGATAAAAACGTTATTAATAATTATTTTATTTCTTTCGATAATGATTTTATCGGCAGAGAGTCCTGCTTGAATATTTTCGTTTTCAAGAACTTTGGAAAAATTATAGAAAATAACTGAGGTGCTTATTGTCATAATAATAACCAGAAAAAAAAGAATAATAATAACAGGAAATAATATAATATTTTTAAAATTTCGTAGTATCATAATTTATACCTTTTCTGTTTCCGATGAAAAATATTTTAACAGACAACGCCAGAGTTCCTGCGATGTGAAAGGTTTGCTCATATAATCATTAATTCCGTTTGCCCTGTAAATATAAATATTACCGATAACTATCTTAATCCGTCATAACGGCTTAAGATACTTTAACAGGCAGCGCCATAATTCCTGCGATGTAAACGGTTTGCTAAGGCAATCCGGCATCCCGCTGGCTTTGTATACCTCCAAATCTTCAGCCATTATGTTAGCTGTCATTGCCACCATCGGAACATCAACATTAAGGCTGAGAATTGCGGCGGATGCCTCAAAACCGTCCATAACCGGCATGTGCATATCCATAAAAATGATATCGAACATTCTTTCTCCGCTTTGCAAGCGTTCTTTAACTTTTTCCACTCCGATTTTGCCGTTCTCAGCAATTACTGTATTAATTCCGATTCTTGCAAGATGTTCTTTAATAACAAACTGATTCATATTATTATCTTCGCAGACAAGAATTTCGCCGTCAAATGTAGGTTTTTCAATTTCATTAAGCAGGAGTTTTTTCTCGTATTTTTCTTCTTCGGTAACAGGTATTGTTTTAAAGATAAGATCAAAATTGAATTTGCTGCCGATTCCCAGAGTGCTTTCTACGGATAGTTTTCCTCCCATCATTTCCACAATGTTTCTGGTAATGGCGAGTCCGAGCCCGGTGCCGCCGTATTTGCGCATTGTTCCTGATTCAGCCTGCGTAAACGGTTCGAATATTTTTTCGATTTGTTCGCTTGTCATTCCGATGCCGCTGTCTTTAATTTCAAAATGTATAGTAACCGAGTTTTCGCTTGTGCTGATAATTTCGGAAAGCAGTTTTACCATGCCGGCATGAGTGAATTTAATCGCGTTAGAAAGAAGATTAACAAAAACCTGACGCAGCCTTGTTGGATCGCCTAACGGTTTCATGCCGACGCTCGGCTCCGCGTAAAAATGGAGCATAATTCCCTTTTCCACGGCTTTAGGCATAACAAGTGCCCTGCAGCTGTTAAAAAGATCGTGGATATCAAAAGGAATATTTTCCAGTTCCATTTTTCCGGATTCTATTTTAGAAATATCCAGAATATCGTTAATTATCTGCAGCAGCCACTCGATATTAGTTTGTATTTTTACAAGATAATCCCTGGTTTTTTCCGAAATATCGCCGTCCATCGCAAGTTCAGAAAATCCCATTATGCTGTTCATAGGAGTGCGAATTTCATGGCTCATGTTCGCAAGGAAAATCGATTTTGAAGCGTTAGCTGTTTTTGCGGCTTCGAGAGCTTCTGTAAGTTCTGTCTTCGATTTATTTAATTCTAATGTGCGTTCGCGTACTTGATTTTCAAGCCGTTTTCTTTCATTGAAAATCCTGTAAAGTAAAATAAACAGGAAAATAATTATTATAGCTATCACCGGCGCGCCGATTGCCATCGGCATCCTTGCTTCCATCAGCCTGACGCGGTAATCAAAAGTTCTGCGCATCCATTGCCCTGAGATAGCTTCTACATCAATTAAATCCAGCGTTTTATCAATAATCGAACACAGGACAGCTTCTTTTCTGTTAAAGCCGAATGTTGAATTAAATGTCCGGTTGAAAACCACATTTGCCTTGTAGGCGGGAAGCCCCCGGAAATTTGTAAGAAGGAGGAAGCGGTACTGACTCGACATAACCATATCAACATCGCCGCGATCCAGCGCTGTAAAAGCTTCGCTCGAAGTCTCATACTCAACAGTAAATTCATGATCCGGAAACCATGAATTAAACAGCGCTGTATATGCCGTGCCTTTAGGCAGACCGACTTTTATGGATAATATTTCACTGAAAGAAATATTCGGAAATTCGGATTTAGATAAGAGCGCGTAATTATCTACTATGATAGGGTTATGCGGCCAGATAAAAACCTGTTCTCTTTCTTCATTTTGAATCAGCTCGGTGAGCATTGATACTGTGCCGTTTTCCAGCATTCTTATCATATCAGGCCACTCAACTTGCCGGTTATCGGAATTTATAAGCTGAAAAGTCAGGCCTGTCAGCAGCTCAATTTCGCTCATCACGTCAAACGCGATTCCCTGCCACTGTTTATCCTGAGCATTATAAAAACAAAGAGGGTAATTATCATATTCGGCGGCAAAGGTAACAGCAGGATGCGTCTGCAGATAAACTTTTTCTTCGCTAGTCAGCTGTAAAGAAAGCTTATGCCTTAAATATTCCTTATTCCCCTGACTGTGCAGGCTTGTCAGATAACGCCGTCCGCCGTTCTGCAATGCTTTTTGAACGATGGAAATTACAGGTTCCAATTCTTTTTTTGTTTTACTGGCCGTCATGGAAACCGAACTGAATATCATCGGATAAAAATCGCTTGAGATTATGTCGTCATATAGATCAAATATGTAATCTGATGAATTCTCGCCGAAGAACGCGTCCCCGCGGTCTTCTTTAAGTTCAATATAAGCGGCTTCAAAATTATTAACATAAATTGATTGATAATCCGTAAATGCGTTGGATGAAGCTAACTGATAGGGCGTTTCGGCGCCTTCAAGGAAAACAAAACGCAGTCTCCTTGATTGAGCGATATCATCGAGCGGCTGGCTGTTCTCTATGCGGTAATGTTTGAGAGTGCGCTGAATAATAGGACTTGTCATAAAAAAAGACTCTCGGCGCTCTTCTGTAGGAGATAAACAGCCGGTAAAATCGATGCTGCCGTTATCCAGCCTTGTTAATAAATCGCTCCATTCATAAAGAGTCAGGTTAAACGGTATTCCAAACAGCTCTGTAAGCCAGTCGCAAAAAAGAGCCGAAAAACCCTGCATTGAATTATTATCCGCGTAGAACGCTTCTGTTGTGGGGATCATTCCGTAAACAAAGGAAATTTCTCTGTTCTGGAATGCCTGAATCGCGGCAATCTCCTGACTCGTAACGCCGGGAATATCCTTGAAGGAAGTATACGCTAAAGAAACAATCGACGGATCATCAGCGGATCTGCCGCAGGAAAAAAATAAAGAAAGAACTGAGAAAATACAAAAAAATTTTATAATCAAACGCATACCGAAAAAAAACCTTATACAATAAGAAAAACTTTTTTATCTAATTATTAAACCGGCAGGAAAATATAGAACATTTCTTCCGTTTATTTATATTATAGCACAATATAAAAAAAAGCCACAAAAATTTATAAAAAACAAAATAACGGATTTACACGAAAACCGCGAACTTTCGGTTTAGGGCTGGTTGTCTCAAATGTCTTGCATTTTCCTGATAAAACGCTTTAAAAATGCGTTTTTTATTATGAAAATGAATTTAATCGCGTAACTTAGCTAATGCGCCGTTATATTCATACGGATCGACAAGCTTGTTTTGCGAATTTGAGATATCGGCAATATACCACGCATTATCGTCTGAATTTACTTTTTTTTTACATGTCCGCCGAGATCGTGCTGCGCTTTTTGTCCTGTCTTCTTTTCCCAGAAATCATGCCAATCAGAATAACCGTAAGGTGCGCTTTCCGCAGTACCTTTAATGTTTTTTACCAGCATATCCGCCTCCTAAAAAATAAAAATAAAACCCGATATAATTGATTAACAATTCCTTTAAAATAAAACTAACTTCCCCCGTTCAGAAACTTGTCTACAACTGATAAAACCTCTTCAAATTCACTGTGTAAAAGATGCCCGGAAACAGCGCTTAGCAGTTCATTGGTATTATGCGACCATTTTTTATCATTTAATTCGTTCATGGCGTTTTTAACGGTTTTTTTATCCATTGAGGAACAGGCTTCTTTAATTATTTTCAGCTTTTCAAATAAAAAGGCGGTGTCTTCTTCGCTGATTTCTTTTACTTCTTCTTTATTGTTAGAATATATTCTGTTAACAATAGCGTCCAGTCTATAAAGAAAATCCTGTGTTTCAGAAAGCATTACAGCGGTATTTCTATCCCTGCCTGCCTGTTCAAGCATTAAAGCGGCGGAGGAGAGTTCATTTTCTCCGATGTTGGCAAGGGCGCTTTTCATGGAATGAACATTAATTATGTACAATTGAATGTCTTCCTCTGTACTAAAATTATTTAAAAAGGCTGTTTTAACCGCCATAATTGATTTTTCAGCGTCACGCGCAAATATTTCCGAAAGGCGGGAGTTTATTTTCTGATATCCGGCAATGCCTCTGACGCCGCCTTTTTCAAGTTTTTCTTTTTCTTTTTTTGCGGCTTCCAGAACTTCCTTTGGCTGTTTGTCGCGGATTAATCTGTTAAGAATAATATTTAAAAGACGCACGTCTATCGGCTTGGAAATAAAATCATCAAATCCGTTGCTCAGGAACATATCAACCTGTCCGGAAATTGCGTTAGCTGTCAATGCGACAACCGGACGGGTGTATCCCATGCCGCGTATCAGTCTTGTTGCTTCCATACCGTCCATTTTCGGCATCATGTGATCCATAAAAACAATGTCATAAATAATGCCTTCTTTAATTTTATCGATCGCCTCATAACCGCTTGACGCAAGATCAATTTTTAAGCCATACGGCGCCATCAGACCCTGCGCGACATAAAGATTCGTTTCCACGTCATCCACAATTAAAATACGGCCGTACGGCATATACTCATGAGTGATTTTTGTTTTATTAAGCTGCAATGAGCTGTTATGTTTAAAATGTTTAAGATCTTCGGCGGTTTGCTTTCCTATTACGCCGCGGATTCCCATGCCGTCTGTTTTTTGCGGAAGGCGCACTGTAACCGCAGTCCCTTCGCCGAATGCGCTTTTAACATCAATCTGCCCGTACATAAGATTAATTAAGTTTCGCGTAATGGTCATGCCGAGCCCCGCGCCTTCGGTTGTTCGGTTCGCTTCAAGATTAAAGCGCGTATATTCGTCAAAAAGTTTTGTTAATTGATCGGGGGTCATTCCCTGCCCTGTATCTTCCACGCGGAAAATCAGCGTAACTATTACAGCGCCGCCGCCGCGTCCCACAACCTGAGCGTTAATGTAAAACCTGACTTCGCCGGAATCGGTGTATTTAAAAGCATTGGAAAGCAGATTATTAAGAATCTGTTTAATTCTCAGTTCATCGCCCACAAGCATTGCGGGAATATTTTCGTCAATATCAATTAAGAAATTAATCGGCTTATCTTCGTACCTGATATAATTAAGTTGAATAATATCATTAATAAGGCTTGCCACTTCGTATTTAACAGGATTCAATTCCAGCTTGCCGGATTCAATTTTTGAGAGATCAAGAATATCGTTAATAATATTTAACAGTAATTTCCCGGAGTTGCTGATTTTCATAAACACTTCGTGAGTAGCCGGAGGATGACCGGTGTTATGCATCTGTATCTCGGTAATTCCCATTATCGCGTTTAACGGAGTGCGCACTTCATGGCTCATTGTGGCGAGAAAGTTGCTCTTCTGCTTCGTTCTTAAGTCGGATTTTATTTTCGCCTGCGATATATAATAAATCATGGCGCATAACCCTGATGCTAACAATATTCCGGTGATAACCAGCATTATAATCATAAAAATCAATTCATTGAAATATTCAAATTCAGGTATTGCAATGCCGTAGAACCATCCGTACTTCATTTTTCTAAAAAACGCTTTGGATGTGTCGGATGATCTTGTCTGCTGATTAAAAACAGTATATCCGGATTCAAGCTGGTACGAAAAATCGGAAAGGCTGGTATTAACGCTGTACAATTTCAAACCCAGAAAATGATGGTTTTCGTGGGCAATAACATCCAATTTATCATTTAATAATAATCCATAACTGTTTTTGGTAAGATTAACATTTGAATATTCATTAAACATGTTTAAATCAATATCAATTGAAATAACTGCAAGAGGAGCGCCGTACTCATCGAAAATAGATTTTGAGAATGTTATAAAATGATTGCCGGAAAATATATCTCTGGACGGACGGGAAATGATAATATTTCCATGAGCGTCGACGGCTGTCTGGTACAAAGGTTCATCCCGACGGGCTAAATCAAACACCTGATTACGGTCATTCGAAGCGATGAACATGCCGTCCCATATAAAAAAATAACCGTGGGCGCTGATTATCCACGGTATGTAATTTATATTATTAACAGTTAAGTTATCCCTGTCCCTCATAAAGAAGAAAATCGTTTCTTCATCAGCGCCGCTTAAAAGAAGGTAATGTATAGTCTGAGAATAATAATCGAGGAATACTTCACATTCAAAAAAATCCGCCTTTAATTTGGTTTCAGCCATGGCAAGAATAATATCCGCATCCTTTACAAGATTCGCGCGTTCTTTACGGCTGAATAAAGAGATGCTGACCGAGCCAATAATAATAAACGCGATAACAATGATAAGCATTTGTACATTAATAGAATTAAATGCCCGGCTTTTTTCCAGAATTGACCGTATAACATCATTATGGTTTACCATAAGTCATTATAAACTATAAATAAATAAAATGTAATTATATAAGACTGTTAATCGTGTCAAGCAGAGAGGGCGCAGAAAACGGTTTGGTAATAATACCGGCTGCTCCAAGATTATTGCTTTTTTCCCGGATGGAATCGTCAATAGTGCCCGTCAGAAAGATAACGGGGATACCTGCCCATAAGCTCATGTTTTTAAGTTTCTCAAGAGCCTCAAAACCGTTCATAACGGGCATTTCTATGTCAAGAATAATTAAATCGGGAATAACTTTTTCCAGAAGGGAAAACATTTTATCGGCAGACGGCAAAGTCATCGTTCTGAAATAGTCTTCGAGCGCTTCTTCCGCCATTAACAAATTAGTATCACTGTCATCTACAATAAAAATAGTTTTCAAATTTAATTTATCACCTTTATACATCAGAATATATTAGTAATTAAATTTTTGTCAAGAAAAAAACATTGCTTGAACTATTACAGGATAATCATTATAGTTCCATTAAATCTTAGTATAATATTTTTATCATTATACAAAAGATACATTATGAATATTATTATTAATGAGGCTAAATTAGTAATCGCTTCCCGCCATGAAGAAGATCATGAAGTAATCATGTCATCGCTGTCAGAGCAGGCGGATTTTCAGATAACCGGCATAACAAACAATGAAATAGGAGCAGTTGTAAAAACAGAAGTGTTAAAACCGGATATAATAATATTGGATTTGCAATTATCAGAAACCAGCGGACCGGGGCTTGTTAAGGCAATAAACAGAAGGTCGCCTTCTACGGCAATAATTTTTATCTGCGATAAAAAAGACAGCCATGACGAAGTCTACGCGAGTCTTTACGCTATTCCGGGAATATCCGGATTTTTATTTAAAGAAACAGATATTGATAAATTAACGCACATACTAAGAATAATAAAAATGGGCGGTAATTATGTAAATTCATCTATAACAAAAAATTCTATTAATAATACGACACTGTTAAACAAATTATACTGCCAGATAGAACAGGTGTCATTTACGCTTTTGGAGTGCAATATTTTAGAACTTCTTGCATGCGGATTCAATGACACAAGGATAGCAGGCGAGTTAAATTACAGCACGGGAACAATCAGGAATTATTTAACCGGAATCAGAGAAAAAATAAAAGTGAAAACCCGCGTAGAAATTGTCAATTATTCGTATGCTTCAGGCATAATACAATCGGATCATCAGCGGTCTTAACGGAATACCACGTAAAAATTATTTATTGTGATTGAACGCTGTTAACATAAAAGCTGTTTTTGGGATATATTGTAATTTAAGGAGTTATGATTATGATAAAAAATAATAAACATCTTCATTGGGTTATTGTTTTTACAGCTATATTATTAATTTTAAACGGATGTACATTTTACGTAAACATAAGAAGCCATAACAATTTGATGACCGTTCTTGCCGGCGGAACAATGACTTTCGAGGCTTCGGGCAGAGATATATTCTGGACGGTAAGTTCCACCAGTGACGGCAGCGGCCCTGTTTCAAGCGGCACATATATTTCTCAAAACGGAGTGCTGTCGGTTGATATTAATGAAACTTCAACAACTTTATATATAACCGCTGTTTCTATGCGCGAAAAAAAATCTGTACCCGGCGTTTTTCAGGTGCGAATAGTAACAGTAACACAACTAAATGTGACTTCCGCGAACACGTATGCCGCAATCGGCAGAACAGCGCAATTCAGAGCTCAGGTAATAGGAACAAATAATCCGGATCAGCATGTTACATGGAGAGTCAGTTCCAACAGCACAGGCACAGGAGCTGTAGCTCCGGGAACATCGATAAATTCAAACGGATTGCTGTCTGTATCATTAAATGAAACAGCCGGAACACTTTATGTTTTCGCGGCATCGGTAGTTGATCCTTCAAAATCAGAAAGCGCCGCAATAACTGTTGTCGTTCCGGTTATAGCAAGTATAGCGGTAACCTCGCCAAGTCAGACTGTAAGGGCGGGTTCTACGATGCGTTTCATCGTAACTGTTACCGGAACATATGAACCGTCTTCTAATGTAACATGGAGAGTCAGTTCCAACAGCACAGGCACAGGAGCTGTAACTCCGGGAACATCGATAAATTCAAACGGATTGCTGACAGTTGCGATTAATGAATCGTTATCAATTTTATATATAACAGCAACATCAACATATGATAACACAAAATCCGCAAGCACTTCTGTGTCTGTAGTAGTACCGGCAATAACAAATATTTCGGTAACCTCCTCGAGCCGGTCAGTAAGAGCGGGAGAGTCTTTACAGTTCAGATCAACCGTTACGGGAATTTATGATCCTCCGACAAATGTAACATGGAGAGTCAGTTCCAACAGCACAGGCACAGGAGCTGTAACTCCGGGAACATCGATAAATTCAAACGGATTGCTGACAGTCGCGAATAATGAATCGCTTACAACATTATATATAATAGCGACATCTACATACGATACTACAAAAATGGGAAGCGCTTTTGTTACCGTAACGATTCCGACAGTGACCAGCGTAGAAATCAGTCCGTCGAATCAGACAATAGCAGCGGGTAATTCACTCCGGTTTTACGCATCAGTAAGAGGCACTAATAATCCCAGTTCAGCAGTAACATGGAGAGTCAGTTCAAACGCAGCAGGCACAGGACCTGTTGTTTATGGAACAAATATCAGCGCTAACGGCACCCTTACAGTTTCAATTAACGAAACCGCATCCGCGCTTTTTGTGTTTGGGACATCGGTATTTGATCCGACAAAATCCGGAAGCAATTATGTAAATATAACGCAGAATCCTGTTACGCTTCCGGCGCCTAATCCGCAGCCGCCTGTTACAACAACACCCGCTGTTCCGGCTGTGACGGCTGTTACTGTCAGCCCTTCTGCAAGAACAATGGAAAGAGGCGCCGCATTCCAGTTCAGCGCGACTGTTACAGGTACTAATAACCCGGCTACATCTGTAACATGGAGAGTAAGCTCCAACGCGGCTGGCACCGGCTCAGTTGCCGCAGGAACAAGCATCAGCGCTGGGGGGCTTCTTACAGTTTCAGCTAACGAAACGGTAACCACTCTTTATGTATCAGCGACATCAACTGTAAACACGGCGATATCAGGCAGCGCTGTAGTCACCGTCAATATTCCTGCTCCGGCTGTTCCGGCTGTGACGGCTGTTACTGTCAGCCCTTCTGCAAGAACAATGGAAAGAGGCGCCGCATTCCAGTTCAGCGCGGCT
>Ga0209755_10001471_pt1 | contig 36371 bp, 33 predicted proteins | sample TergutCo191P1_FD_187301 | JGI IMG/M metagenome (GOLD analysis project Ga0209755, IMG submission 187301) | Cornitermes sp. P1 segment gut microbial communities from Petit-Saut dam, French Guiana - Co191P1 (SPAdes) (version 2) | ecosystem: Host-associated > Arthropoda: Insects > Digestive system... | reverse complement strand
CCCGCTTGATCGCTTTTTATGCGGTGTTTTAAACGGTAAAAGACCGCAAAATAACGAGGCCAAATATGGCAGAAATACAAACACAACCTAACTACCCAAAAGGCATTACCTTTGAACAGGTCTGGGCTTCATTGGATAAACTTACTCAAGAGCAGAGGGAAACGTCTCAGCAAATAAAAGAAATAGGCAAGCGCCTGGGTGATTTTACTAACAGTTTTGGCGATGTTGTTGAATATATGATTTCTCCCAATCTACAGGAAAAATTTCGGGATTTGGGATATGATTTTCAGGAAGCCAGTACCAAGCATAAAGTAAGGGATAAAAAAAATGATTTTTCATTTGAAATTGATGTCTTTCTGCAAAATGGCGATACCGCAATGCTCGTTGAAATAAAAGCAAATTTGACAATCAGCGATATAAATAAACATGTATTACGTCTTGAAAAAATGCGAAAGTACGCTGATTTACGAGGCGACAAACGCCGTTTTTTAGGCGCTGTTGCGGGAATTGTAATTGAAGATGAAGAAAGAGAGTATGCATTAAATCAAGGATTTTTTCTTATAGAACCTACAGGAGAGAATTTTAATATTACTCTTCCAATAGGCAAACCAAAAGAATGGTAATGATATAATTAAAAATATTGACAGGTAGCCATTTACCGGTATTGGAAAACTTGAGCCGCTTACTTGTTTTTATACCCATGCGCCGGACATATATGCCTCCTGTGAATTATTGAGGTATTGCATAGGTTTGACAATTTGATAAATATACAGTATGTTTATGATGTCTTCGAAAGAGGATCGCCACTGAATGAGGGAGGCGTTGTACCCCCATTTGCCAGACCCGATTTTGCCGCTGCAAGGTCGGGTTATTTTTTTACTCAAGCGCCGATTATCGCTCTTAATTCATCATAAGTCCAAACATATAATTCTTTTGTTTTCTCATAAAAACAAATAAAACGCCCTTCTGCAACACAAATGCCGCGGATGGTATTTGTGTTGCAGAACTCAGGGGCGGAGGAGGCGGAAACCGAAGAAGAAGCTCCCGTAGTACGGATTTTCGCATTCTTGGCGGTCAACAGAACGGGCGTTCAACACCGAATTGCCCCAGCCCCCGCCGCGTACCATGCGAAAAGACCCCGAGGACGCACCCATAGGATCAGTCTCCGCGCCTGCGGGATATGATCCGTACCAGTCCCAGCACCATTCTGACACATTACCGCTCATGTCGTATAAGCCAAGCTCATTAGGTTTTTTTAACCCTACTTGATGTGTCATTGAATTACTGTTTTCAAAATACCACGCAACTTCATCTATATTATTACTTCCTGAATAAATATAATTATTACTAAGGTGTCCACCCTTTGCCGCGTACTCCCACTGCGCTTCTGTCGGCAGACGATAACCTGTAGAACCTGCAAGAATTATAACCGCGTTCCATGTTGTGTTACTGCTTGTTGGTACTGTTCCCCAAACATCAGGGTCTGTACTTTCGCTTATACTGTAGGCAGGCGTTAAGCCTTCCAAAATGCTTAATCTGTTACAGAATATAATAGCTTCATACCAGCTTACCATTTCAACAGGGCGTTTGCCTTGTATTTCTCTCTCAGCAGGTTCGCGAGAAATATTATCAACTATACCTGTCGACTCTCCATTAAAATAACTTGGATTATTTCCCATAACAGCCATGTATTGTTCCTGTGTTACCTGATGTTTACTCATAGAAAAACTTTGGGTTAATGTTACGGTGTGTATGGGATTAGCATTGCCGGAACTTCCATCACCATTTTGTCCCATCTGGAAACTTCTTGAGGTGTCTCCAATTATTTCTTCCATGTTGGCTGCTATATCCGCGCCAACAGTTCTTACCAATACATTTACACTTTGTGTAAGCGTATTATAGTTTGTTGTATCGTTTGGTGTAAAACTCATGCTGAACGCTTTTGTTCCGGAAATACCGGCAGAAGCAGTTGGCGTAACCCATGTAAATACACCGGTTGGTGTGCCTGTTCCGTTACCGGGAAGCGGTATATTTCCAAGAGGAAAATTTTCTATCGCTGTTAGACCTACAGGCCATACAACAACAGGATCGACTTTATTTATATTCACCGTAACTACAGGCTGTGTAAGGGAGTAGTTGCCTGAATCAGAGCCTGTTAAAGTGATTGCTGTTGTAACAGGTTTTGCGTTTCCGGCGTTTGCGTTTGTCATTGTTCCTGTAGACGGCACAATCGCGGAAACATTGTCGCCGCCTACAACGCCAACCAATGTGCCGCCTGTAATTGCCACCGTTGTATTTTCAAAAATAAAATCGCGGTCTACTCCTGTTACGCCTGTTATTGTCAGCGTCTTGTGTTCAACATCAAGCGTATAACTCGCGGACGCGTGAGCGTAAACAGCGTCAGCGGCTTTTTCCGCTGTAATAACCGCGCTTCCCGCCTTTTTTATCGTTACAACACCGCTGTTATTTACCGAGGCAACGTCTTCATCGTCGCTTGAATATGTGATTGCCCCTGTTCCCAGGTGTCCGGCTTTAACAGCGTTTGTAAAAGGCGCGTCTCCGTAGGTTTTAACAACAATGGGCGAACTATCGGCAAATGAAATTTCGTCTATCGTTAAATCTGTATGCGTAAAGGTGGCTATAATTATTATTACGCTGTCAATCGCGTCTTCAGGATCAATTATATATGTTCTTGTTCCGCTTCCGGCGCTTGTTACATCATCAATCTTTTCATTGGTGCCGCTGAAATGTAATCTGTTGTTAATTTTTCCATTATTAATAACATTGTAATTCAATGTAATTTCTTTTCCTTCAAAACCTTCTGCCGGATTCGCGGTAACTGTGTCGCCGGTTTCATCATCGCGGTAATCAATCACAATGCTGTATATAGTTTTATCTATAACTGTAACAACGGCGGAGCCGCTTTTTGTTTTATTTGCGTCAGAAACGGCTGTAACAATAATTTCAACCCCTATTGTTTCATCATCAGAAACTTTTAGTAAGCCGTCTGCGCTAATCTCTGTATCAGTGTGTATATTATCGCCTGTTATAGACCATGTAACATTCTGGTTACTGCTGTTGGCGACTGCCGCGCTAAATTGCATAACGCCGCCTGTAATAATATTAGCCGAATCGGGAGTAACGCTGACGCTAATAATATTAGGATTTTCCCTCCCCCTCTTCTCAGGGAAAAACGGATTCTCGCAAGCCGTTGTAAATAATAAAACCAAAATAGAAAAACCAATTAATAATCTGTTCCTCATAACACACCTCTTTTCTCTAAAACCTAACTCCAGCTAAAGCTCCAATACCAAACATGAAAGGATATCCAACCCTTCCAAACGGCTCTATAAAAAACATATCACCTAACGGCAGCCGGTATCCTGCCCGAAGCCCGCCCATAAAAAGCGGAATCACATCGTCATCTTCAAAGACAAGGTACGCGCCTGCATCAGCTTGAACAAAGAAACCTGAGTGTTTTTTTACCAAGAAAATACCAGCGGAAAAGCGCCGAAGGCTCAAGAACAAAAATTTCAAAGAAGTTATAACTGGCAGTCACAGTGATACCGGCTGCGAAAGCGGAGGCGAAACTTACATCAAACCCTAAAACCATGCCGCCTGCGAAATTTTCACGGGAGTTCATGTTGAACTCAGGGCCTAAGCTTATGGCTATTTTCCGGTTTTTTACAGTGTCTTCGCTTTCATCCTGTGCGAAAACGCAGACAGCCGCCGTGAATAAAATCAGTATAAAGAGAGATTTTTTAAGTTTATTGCTTATTATTGTATTCATGCAAACACTTCCTTTAGCAAAAAATTTGTAATAATCGTTTCAAAGGCTGGTTAAAAATACACTATTGGTTGTATGGTATTATTTTTTTTCAATTTTGAAAAGTATATTTTACGGTGTCAGTCACCCATGAAAAATATGCAAAATTCGCAAAAAACATACAAAAGGTGTCAGTCACCTACGCTATATATAGCGTCTGTATAATTTTTTACCACGCTATTAGTAGCGTAGGTGACTGACACCTTTTAACCTTTTCTTGAATTCCTACTATAGTAAGCCTTAAAAAGCCACGATAATATTATATGAGCGCAAAACGCAATAGGCGCGCTTTGGACAAAATACCTTTCTCTATCGGCGCCAAGTTAATAACCATTATTACCATCATTGTAATTATTTCCCTGGGGTCGATTACCGCCCTTGTTTCGTGGCTGGTGCAGTCGGATTTGCGGATTTCGGCTGAAGATAATAATTTCGAGATGAACCGCCGCACTACAATGGAAGCGGAAACCGCCTTATCTCATATTCGATCTGTTTCAAGAACTCTCATTCAAACAATTACGGCGTTGGGCTCGCAAAATTCGCAAATTCGGGATTCAACCGAATTTTTCTTTACGGAAAATCCCGATATCGCCGTTGTTTTTTTCATCGTTCCCGGCAGGCAGGAGCAGTTGCTCGTTAACAGCCGTTTCATTAACGCAAGAAATCTAGACGAAGATTTGGCTGCCTCATTCATTAACAGTCAAAGGGAAGCGCTCGGGCGGGCGTTGCGCGGCGAAACCGTTATCCAAAACGGCGCGCCTCATTTTGCAAGGCCCATTTTGGCTTTATTTTTCCCCTGGCAATCGGGCGGAGTCGGCGGCGTTATTTTCTCTTCAGAAGGGCTCAACAGCAATTTTGGTTTTGGAATTAACCAGTCCTACATGCTTAACAGCGACGGCGATGTTCTTGTTCATTCAAATTTTGCGCTTGTTAAAAACGGGACCAATATTAAAAATCTGGATTTTGCGAAGGCGATTCTTAACGGTACCGAAAAAAATAAACAGCAATTAATTAATACCGATTTTGGCGCGGTGCAGCCTCCGCCTACCCCTGTGAATCTTGGTTTTTTAACGCCTGCATGGAAAAAATACAGCTCGCAGATTATTCCGCTGTTTAATAAATTTAAAGGCGTTTTAGTTAACGCCGGGTTAATTAAAAAAACTCAAGAGCAGGTAAAGAGCATTCGTCAGTTTGTCGCCTACACAAAGTTAAATACCGCAGGCGCGGTTGTTGTTACCAACATTGAATATGATAAAGTTTTTGAAGGTATTGCAGCTACTACGCGCAGAAATATTTATCTGACAATCGCGGTTTTATGTATTTCGATTGTCTTTGTTTGGTTTTTCTCTAAAAGTATATCGATTCCGCTTAAATCGCTTGCTGCTGCCGCAAGAGAAATTGAAGGCGGTAAATTTGACGTTGTATTAACAACTAAAAAACGCGATGAGATCGGCGTTTTAACAAAAAGTTTCGGCAAAATGTGTTCCGCTCTGCATATCTTCGGAAGATTCACAAATAAAGAAATCGCGGTTAAAGCGATGCGCGGCGAAATTAAACCGGGCGGCTTGCCGAAACATGGAACTGTTTTCTTTTCCGATATCCGCGAGTTCACCGCAAAGTCTGAAAATTTCGTAAAATATTTCGGCGCCGAAGCGTCTGATAAAATTGTTTTCTGGCTTAATGAATATTTTACTCAAATGATCGAATGTGTAGAAAAAACAAACGGCGTTGTAGATAAATTTATCGGCGACGCTGTAATGGCGCACTGGGGAACCGCGTATTCAGCCGGAAGCCCGCGCATAGATGCTTTTAACTGCGTTAAAGCCGCTCTTATGATGCGAAAATCGCTCTTTTTCCTGAACAAAGGCAGAAGGGCAGGCGATCCTGCAAGCCCGCCGATCCGTATCGGATGCGGAATAAACACAGGCATTGTTACAGCAGGGCAGCTAGGAAGCGATATGCGCATGGAGTATACGGTTATCGGAGACGCTGTAAATCTCGCGTCGCGTATTGAAGCTTTAACAAAACCTCTTGGCGCGGATATTTTAGTTTCCGAAGATACATGGAAACTTGTTGGGGACAAATTTATTTTCGACGAGATGCCGTCTGTTACCGTAAAAGGAAAAGCAAAACCTGTTCGTATTTTTGCCGTTGTAAATTTTGCAGGGGATACAAGAGGGCCTCAAACTATCGGCGAAGTCCGCTCTCTTCTTGGAATCGATCCGCCCGTGCTCGAAAATGTTGATGTTAACGCTGACGAGAAAAAGTATAAAATCGGCGAGGATCATGGGCACAAATGAGCGGCAAAGCGCGTAATAAAAAAATTAAATTTTTCCGATTTAAAGATTTTCTCGCGGTCGCTCTCTTTCTTTTTATCGCCGTTTTATGTTTTGACATGTTCAGAAACGATCTTATGCAGACTATCAGCCTTCAGAATGTTGAACCTGTCGGCACCGTAGTTATTAAAAAAAATATAGTGCAAAGAAGAATTTCAAGCAGGGTGTTATGGGACAGACTTTCGATGGAATCGCCTGTATACATCGGAGATCTAATCCGTGTTGCGGAAGTATCAGAAGCGACTCTTTACATCGGCGATAACGCTATCGATTTGGAAGAGAACACCCTTATCCGCATATCGCTTTCCGAAGACGGCGAAGGCGTGCAGGTTTCTATCAGCGAAGGGAAACTTTCTCTTTCTTCAGGCGCCGGAAGTCAGAGCCTCACGCTTGATGTTAACGGAAAACAGGTGAAAACAAGCCCCGGCGCCGTGTTAAGCGCAGGTATTAAAGAAAACGGTTTAACATCGATTCAAGTAAACGAAGGCGCTGTAAAATTCGTTGAAGAAAACGGGTTTACAAGAGAACTTTCACAAGGCTCGCTTGTTTCTATGGATTTTGGCGGCAGGGAAGTCCACGAAAGGGCTGTGGTTGTAACAAGCCCCGCTCCCAATTCACGTTTTTTAAACGGCGCAAGAGAGCCTTTTACCGTAAACTTTACCTGGAACAGAATTAATTTAGAAAGCGGGGATATGCTTCATCTTGATATTTCACCTAACAACAGTTTTTCTGTTATATCAAACAGGATTAATAATTTAAACAATCAGGCGCAGGCGCGTTTAAACTCAGGCGTTTGGCATTGGCGCATCTGCATTGAAGACACGCCTTTAAGTTCCGGCGTTTTAACAATAGCGGACGCTGGAGCCGTAGAGCTAAAAAGCCCTGCCGCAAACAGCGTTTTTCGTTATTTAAGCGATTATCCTGTTTTAAATTTTCAATGGACAGAGCTGGAAGAAGCGTCCTCCTACATTTTTGAAGTAAGCTCAACTGTCAATTTTTTAAATCCTTCGGTTTATAGAAAAACAGATTCCGCTTTTACTGCGGATTCAAGCCTTGGAAGCGGTCTTTGGTATTGGCGCGTAATGCCTGTATTTCCGTCTTTTTACAGCGGAAACGCCGTTTTTTCTAAGACAGGTTTTTTCCGCATAGAACAGGCTGCGGCGCAAGTTATAGAAGCTGTAAACGAAGTTAGCTTTACGCAATGGCTTTCCGAGGAAGCGCCTTCATCGCGGCCGCCTGCAGCGGTGCCGCAGGATATTGCGGCTATGGTTATGCCCGCGGCTCCTGCGCCTGTAGAAACCGCTCCTGCAAGCCAGCCGCCTGTTGTTCAGCCGCAAATAACGCAGCCTGCGCCTGTGCAACCAAGAGTACAGCAGCCTGCTTCGCCGCCGCCTGTAACCTTATTACCTGCAGCGCAGAATCTTCGTCCTGTAAGAGGAACTTCGTTTGGCTTCAGTGAATTGCAGTCAAACAGAAATATTGTTTTTAGATGGGCGGCTGTAAGCGGCGCAAATGCATACATTTTCGTTTTATATCAGCAAACATCAACAGGAAGACGGCAGGTTATAAGCGCTGAAATAAACAACGGTACGAGTTATACGCTGACAGATTTGAGTTTGCTGGATAGAGGCGCTTTTGTATGGCAAGTTGAGGCTGTTAACACCGCGCGCGGCGTAATTCAGCGCAGGGGAAGAGCCGCGGAAAATACTTTTATAATTGATTATCCGATCCCCGGCTCTGTTCAAATCGAAGACACCGGAATACTATATGGCGAATAATAAATTAAAATATTTGCTGCTTGCGTTTATTTTTCTTGTTATAACCGCAGCTGTTACCGCGCAAGATGAGCCGAGGTTGACGCAAAGGTTTTCGTGGAGCGGCGGAGAATACGCGTTCCGGTATGAAGTTATTTTTGAACAAATGGTGAATAACAACTATGTGCATCATTCCCGTTATTTTATTACTCAGCGTTTTATAGAGGTTTCGCTTACTATCGGTGATTATCGTTTTCGCGTAATACCTTACGATATTCTGGACAAGCCAAGCAGAGCTTCCGAATGGAAAAATTTTAAAATAATCCCCGCTCCAAAACATGAACCGGACGTAGTAACAGAATTGGAATTCGTCCCCGATTACGAACTAGAGCCGGAACATACTCAGGAGATCGAACCTGAAGTAGTAGACGAAGTTGAACCTGCTGAAAAACAGGATGAGCCCGAAATTGAACCAGAGCCTGAAGTAATAAAAAATCCATACGCGCTCAAAAAGATAATTTTCAGCGTTGGCGCGTTTGCGTCAATGCAGTTTCCTCTTTACAGCAATGTATTAAACGATGAATATTTTCCTGTAGGATTTGGAGCGCATTTAAGCGTATTATTCAACATTCCGCTGGATATTTATATCGGTCTTGAATTGACGGCTAACTTCCATCAATTTTATGTGGAAAATTATAATTTGTTAATGCTGGCTCCGGGAGCTAACATTCTTGCGATCAAATGGATTGCAAGTGAAAGAATCGCGCTTGGTTTAAGGCTCGGCGCGATGTATATGTATTACAGCAGTGATTCGTTCTCCGCCGAAATGCTGCTTCCGAATATCGGCGTATTGTTCAGATGGCGTATTACTCCGTTCATGCTGCTGGAAGGCGGAGTTGATTACTTCCATATTTTTGGAGATGCGTCAGGCGGAAATATTCGTCCGTGGATAGGCGCTGGTATTCAGCTTTAAAACGTCAATTTATTACCGCGTTTAAAACATACATTGAAATATTATATAGAGCGTGAGCGATAGCGATGCCGTGAAGCGAGTTATACCTTAAAAACATGAAGCAGAGAAATGTGCCGGAAATAACGGCGTTTAAAAAACCCCACGGCCCTTCGTAAATATGGCATATCGAAAATAACGCCGAAGAAAAAATAAGAGCCGATAACGGGCTTAAATGCAGTTCTTCCCTTTTAGACAGAAGATAAAATCGAAAGTAACTCTCTTCAAGGTACGCGAAAAAAATGCATGAAAAACAGCAGATTACCCATTCAACGGCAGTAACAGGCGATTTTATAACCTGAGCGGGACTTCCCCCGATAATCGCCGCCGCCGCCGTTACTGTAAAACCGATAATTAAAAGACAGGGAAGCGTTATTACGCCTGCGATCAGGTCCTTTCTGCCGGGTTTTATCAGGAAATATTCTATCTTCCATGACTTAATAATTATGTGCCAGATTAAAGCCAGGGCAGGGATGCAGAAAAATAATAATTTTACAAGTTCGCTTCTGGCTGAAAATTCTGCGGCTTGCGCTCCGATGCCGGTAATTAACGCCGCCGAACCGGAGAAAAACAGGAGAATATATAAAATTAATGCCTCTGCATATATACCCATATCGTTGTTTCTGTATTATAATTAAAATAACGAAGAAAATCACGTTAAAATGAGGTAAAACTTGATTCTGTTCCTTATTGTCCTTATTTTTGCTCTTGGCTGCGTCTTTCTTGTGATGCATTTCAGCAAGGAGAGGTCTGGAAACTGGATTCAATTCTTCGCGAAAGGCAAGGAAGCGGGTTTTACCATCAAGGATATGGAGCAGTTAAGGCGCATTGTCGCCACCTGCCAAATCAGCGATCCTGTGTTGATTTTCAAGTCTCAAAAGCAGTTCGAGATAGTCATCCGTTCCATGGTAAACGCAATCCGCCTTTCCGGGGAGGAGAACGACCCGGCGAACCAATATTTTCTTTCCAAGCTCTTCGATTACTATAAAAAGATTGAAATGCAGGCGATAGATACTAAAACCCGCATTACAAATTCACGCCAGATCAGCGAGGGGCAGACTCTCAGGATACTCGTTGCCGGAACCGGGGTGTATAAATCCGAGGTTGTTAAAAATTTCGGAAATTATCTAACAATTGCCCGCCCTTCCAATTCCAAATCGCCGTCTTCCATGCAGTGGAACGGTCTTAAAATATCTGTTTATTTCTGGCGCGAAGATGACGCAGGTTATGTTTTTGATACTGAGGTTATAGATGAAGTTTTTTCCAAAGGTATTTCATCGTTAAAAGTCGAACATAACGATTCATTGTTCAGGACGCAGAAACGCAAGTCCATGCGCATTAAATATCAGAAAGCAGCTTTCCTGTACCTTGTTAATGACGGTGATAACCCGCACAGGCTGGAAAAATCCGCAGGTCTAAGGTGCATGCTGGATGATATTTCCGATTCGGGCTGCGCTTTTAAAGTTTTGGGGCAGGCTCATGTCGGTCTTCGTTTGAAACTTCAGTTTTCATTGGACAAAGCGCCTGTTTGCATGCCAGGTACTGTCCGGTCTGTAGATTATTTTCATGACGGCAATATGTCGCTTGTTCATATGGAATCAGATACGCTCCCGTTCGGAGTGCGAAATAAAATTTTGTGCGAAGTGTTTAAAATGCTGCCGGAAGAAGATGAAGAAGAGCTGCCGTTCCGGGTGCTGGAAGATGAAACGGAAGGCGCCGCCGAGCAGGCTGCTCAAGGAGTGAATAATGAATAAGAAGATATTGATTTTTATTTTTATAATTCTTTTTTTTACGCCATGCGTTTTCAGCGAAACGTCCGACGATGCCGGTGAAGCGGAACAGACTCATGCAGAAGCTGAGGAGACGGCTGAAGCTAAAACTGTTGTTAAAGAACCTGTTAAATATGTTCATGTTGATGTCGGTCCGATTAATGACGTTAATGTTCTCTGGGAAATCTTTCTTCAAAATCCGGATACTTCAACTGCGGTTGATGTTTTAATCAAACTAGGAAAATTGGGAAAAGGGAAACGGCACATTATTGATAATTTAAACAATTATCTTATGGGGATAAATCTTCTTTTTAAATCGGGTTCAGCCGTTAATTATATCGTAGTGTCAGCGTGCATTTCCGCGCTTATGGAATTAGGTGACAGTTCTTCCTACCCCGCGCTTTTTTCAGTTCTTTATGCCGGTTATCCTGAGGTAATCGCGTCGGAAGCGAACGGCGCGCTGGATGTGGTTCCTGGAAATTTACACCAGTTTCTTTTAAACGTAATTACCAATAATCCAAGCGATGAAAAATTTGCCGCCTTCAGAGCCGCCGTAAACAGCGAAAGATTAACCATTTCAGAACGGGGGCATCTTGCCGAACGCGCGCTTGAACAGGCGCTTGGAGCAAACGAAGAAGATTTTGATTTGAATGTTATGCGATATGCCGCTGTTAACGCTTTAACGCGCTTCAGATGGACAAGAGCCAATGCTCTTGCGATCAGGCATTATTACCGCGTTCAATCCGATTATCATCAGAATATAATTCCCAAACAAAGATTTCTTGAAGCAATCGCCTGTCTCGGCGCTGTTGGAAACTCAGACGCTGCATTGGTGCTTGGTTTGCAGCTAGGTCTTATCAACGCAAGAACTGAAACCACAGGCGCGTTTGATCCGGATGTAACAATGGCGATTGTTCAGGCTCTTGGGAATATAGGCTTTCATGCCGCCTTTGATCATTTAATGTCAGTTAGTAATCTACCTTATCCCGACGACATCGTTTCCGCAGCAGGGGAGGCAATTAACCGCCTTAAATGGTAATCTCGAAATTAAAAAAAATTTATCTTCCTCCGATACAATGCGCGGCTCTTGGAGCCGCCTGTGGGTTTTATTTGCTTTTTAATTTGCACATGGCGTTAATTATTACAGTTGTTTTAATCCTTCTTGCCGCGCTCTGCCTCTTTCGCGTTCTTTCTTCGCTCGATCCAATGTCGCGTAATTTAAAGATATTGTCCTCTTGCGCTGCCGCTTTGGCGTTCGGCGTTGTTCTTGGAGTTTGCGCCGCAAATGCCGGAAAAAATGAATTAAAATTCGGCATGGCGGAAAATAAAATTACGGCTATCGAAGGCGTTATGCTCGAAGATCCTAGAATTGTTTCAAGCGGCAGCGCGATGGTTTCAGTTTCCCTTCGCGCCAGCACAGGCTCAGGAATGAAGGTAAGTTCTAAAGGAGAAGTAACAGTTTTTTTCCAGCAGGAGAGCGCGGATAAACTTAAACAATTTGGCCGCGGGACAGTTGTTTTTGCGGAAGGTTCTTTTCGATCTTCACAGCGCGGTATTTCCTTCAGCGCGAAGTCCTTGCACATTGTAAAAAGAGCGGGCGCCCTTGAAAGAATGAGAACAAACATAAGGCTTGGTTTAATCAAGCGTTTTGAAAAAGAAAAATGGGGAGGACTTGCGCTCGCGCTTCTTCTAGGAGTAAGAGACAATCTTGATAACGAGTTTACCGCGCAGTACAGGAATGCGGGTCTATCTTATATTCTCGCGTTATCCGGAATGCACCTTGCGATTATTGCAGCTCTTATCTCCTTCCTTCTTAGAAAACCTCTTGGGCTTAACGCCTGCGCGGTTACGGGCGCTGTCATCATTGTACTTTACTGTTTGTTAGTGGGCCCGATGCCGAGCCTTAACCGTTCCGCATTGATGTATGTGCTTGGAGTTCTCGCCGTTATTGGAGCGCTTCCAAAAAAATCAATATCAATTTTATCGCTTTCTTTTTTAATTCAAATTGTTATAACTCCGGCTGCCGGGAATACGCTTTCTTTTATACTTTCGTATGCCGCGCTTCTTGGCATTTTGATCACGGGAAAAGCGTTCGCATCCATATTCACGGGCAAGGTTCCTGAATTTCTTTTACAGCCCCTTTCGCTTTCCGCCGGCGCGTTTCTCGCGACTGCCGGAATTTGCAGTTTTGTTTTTGGAATGATTGCGCCTTTAGGAATTATTACGGGGCTTGCAGTTGTGCCGATAACTACAATTTTTATGATTGGATCAATTATTTGGCTTGTTTTAGATTTCCTGTCAATCTCTTTTATTTTAAGTTTTCCTTTGTTTATAGCGTACAGATCGATGGAAATAATCGCTTCTGTTGCAGGTAACATTCCGGGAATTACAGGAAACCCTGCGTTAATGCTTGCGATGTCGATAATTATTTCTATTGCAATTATTGTATATGATAAAAGAAGACGCGCATATTTGTATAAACTGGATCCGTTTTTATGATTTTAAATTACAATTCCGCGCAGGCGTTACGCGAGTATCTTGATAAAGAACATCTTGGGATGCAAAAAAAGTTCGGGCAAAACTTTTTAATAAATCCGCAGGTTAGAAACGATCTTGTTCAGGCGCTCGGCGCGCCTTGCGCAAGCGAAGTTTGGGAAATTGGCCCCGGTCTTGGCGCGATGACGGCTTTGCTTCTTGATAAATGCTTAATTGTAAAAGCGTTTGAAATTGATAAAGGTTTTATCCGCGCTCTTAAAGAAATTTTCGCTGAAAATAAAAATTTTTCTCTTATTGAAGGTGATGCCATGAAAACATGGGTATCACATCTTCCGGCGGCAAAATATTTATTTGGAAACCTTCCTTACAATGTCGCCGCCGCGCTCATTGCGGATTTTATAGAAAGGGGAAATATTTTTACACGCGCTGTCGTTACCGTGCAGAAGGAAGTGGCGCTGCGTATGGCTGCTTCTGCAGGTTCGCCTGATTATTCTTCGTTCTCTGTACTTTGCGCTTCAGTTTATAAAATAAAACCTTTAATGGTTATCCATAGAGATTCTTTTTACCCTCAGCCGAATGTAGACAGCATGGCGGTTCTTTTGGAAAAAAAAGAAAAGATTGAGTATCCTGCGGTTTTTTATCCGCTTGTGCGCGCTCTTTTTTCATCAAGACGCAAAACAGTTAAAAATAACCTTTTATCCTTCCTTTCTTCGCGATTTAACAAGCAGGCGCAAACTGTTTGCGCTGATATTCTTTCGCAAAACAACCTGAGCGGGAATGAGAGAGCCGAAAAACTGGATTTGAACACGTTTTTATCACTTGCAAAATCCATTGATAATATGCGAATATAAGGCAGGAATGTTAATCGCCGAAAATATCGCGAAATTAGAAGAGCGGATTCAAAAGGCCTGCGAAAGAGCCGGCAGGAAACGCGATGAGATTACCCTGATGGGTGTGTCGAAGTTCATACCTGCCGAAAAAATTAAAGAAGCGTACCTTTGCGGAATTCGCTGCTTTGGAGAAAGCAGGGTAAAAGAAGCGTCGGAAAAGTTTGCTTCTTTTAACGCAAGTTTTCCCTGTGCGCGTCTTCATTTAATCGGCTCTCTTCAGCGTAACAAGGCAAAACAGGCGGCGCTTCTTTTTGACTGCATCCAGTCGCTTGATCGAAATGAGCTAATTACTGAATTAAGCAAACATTCATTGCAGAGAACACAGCCGCTGGAAGTATTACTTGAATTGCATACGGGCGAAGAGACAAAGAATGGTTATTCGGATTTAGACGCGCTTTTTAATGCGGCGGAAATGGTCCTGGGCTGTGATATGTTAAAGCCGGCGGGGCTTATGACAATGGCGCCTTTTACAACAGACACAGATTTAATCCGTTCGTCTTTCAGGCAGCTCATTAAAGCGCAGAAAGAATTAAAAGCTCGTTTTCCTTCCGCGGAGAACTGGCAATGTCTTAGCATGGGGATGTCAAATGATTTTGAAATAGCCGTTGAGGAAGGTTCTAATTTGCTTCGCATAGGCGGCGCGGTTTTTAAGGAAGATATTGAAAGTTAATGAAAATTTTATTAATGCCTGTTTTTATTATTACTCTCTTGTTCGCTCCTTTAAACCGCGCAGACGCTCAAAGCAATGTAACCACAGTAACAACAGAGACTACATTTAAATCGTCTGATTTGCCGCAATGGGCAAAAGATATGCGCCGCTTTGATATTATTTCATTTGGAATGTTTCCGTTTTCCTTGTTTTTTGTCACATTTATAACTGATATGGTACGATGGGGAGAGGCAAATAATTTTGATATGAACGATTTGCGTTATGCGCCATGGCCTTTAAAATCAGCCGGCGCTGTAGAAATGACGACAGAAGAATATAACAGGACTATTTTAATATCCGCCGGAGTATCAGTGGGAATCGCGCTTATAGACTTGGCGATTGTGCTTATAAAAAGAAGCAGCGAACGCCGCCGCACCGAAAGTCAGCCTTCAGGATCATTCGAGATTGATATAAGTCCGTATGGAACAGAGCCTGAAAATGATAATTCAGAAGACTTAAATCCCGACGTGAAAAAAGAGCAAATAGAATAATGCCGAACATTTCCAGCGTTATAAGTGAGCAATTCTCTTCGCCAATGCGTCTGGATCGTTTTGTGTCGGAAATATTATTTCTTCTTTCCCGTTCGCAGATAAAAGCAAGACGTTTGAAGGCGAGAATAAACGGAAAAGAAGTAAAAGTATCGCGGCTTGTAAAGCAGGGAGACTTGATCGAACTGCAATGGGACGATTTGCCCGCGCAGGAGCTTATTGCGCAGGATATTCCTCTTGATATTATTTATGAAGATGATCGATGCGTAGTTGTGAACAAAACGCAGGGGATGGTGGTTCATCCCGGAGCCGGAAACAGGCAGGGAACTCTTGCGAATGCGCTTTATTTTAAGCGTATAAATAAAAGCAGCAAGGATTGCAGCAGCGTTCGTCCCGGCATTGTTCACCGTCTTGATAAAGAGACATCGGGCATAATCATTGCCGCTTACAATGATGAGGTTCATGCTTTTCTCTCGGAACAGTTTAAATCGCGCAAAGTGCGCAAATATTACATCGCGATTGTACAAGGCGAACCCAAGGAAATTAAAGGCAAAATAGAGACATTCATCGCAAGAGACCCAAGGGATCGCAAGCGTTTTACAGTTTCCGCTAACGGAAGAAACGCGCTGACTTTTTACAAAGTAATAAAAAGCTGGAAAAATTATTCGCTTCTTTTGCTTCACCCGCGCACAGGCAGAACGCATCAGCTTCGCGTTCATCTTCGTCATATAGGAAATCCAATTCTCGGAGACCCTGTTTATAGTAGCGCGGACAGCTTGTTTCCTGAAGCAAGTCTTATGCTCCATTCTAAAAAACTGGTCATTACCCTGCCGGGAGAAAATGAAGAAAGGGTATTTACAGCTCCGGTTCCCGATCGTTTTATCACTGTAATTGAAAAACTGGACAGGATGTACAAAGATGGATAAACCTTATGTTGTACAAGAGACAGACAATTACGCTGTGGTTTTTAAGCCTGCTAAGATGCATAGTGAATCATTAACCAAAGAATTCTCGCAGAGACGCAGAGGTGCAAAGGACGCGGAGGGGGAGGAAAGTGCTGCAGCTATTTCTGATTGGTATCTTAAATATTCTGGTTTTAACGAAAATATAAAATTAATGCACAGGCTTGATTATGAAACGAACGGGCTTGTGCTTTTCGCGAAGAATGAAAAAAGCTTTAATTTTTTTAAAGAGCTGCAGGATAGAGGTGAGTTTATTAAAGAATACTCCGCTATCTGTGAACCAACAGGCAGTAATAAAACAGACGATGGATTTCCGGACAACAACTTGGCGTTCTCTGCTCCTTTGCGTCTCTGCGAGAACTCTTTCGTAATTAATTCCTACTTCCGCCCATACGGAAAAGGCCGTAAACTTGTGCGTCCTGTTATTGAAGACGGTAAAAAACACAAGGAAGTTGCCAAAGATAACGGCGGGTTTTACAAAACTGATATTATCAATATTAACAATAATATTTTTACCGTACAAATAAAACGCGGTTTCAGGCATCAGATACGCTGCCATCTTTGCTGGATTGGTTACCCGATTATAAATGACCCTCTGTATCCGCAATGCATTGATTTACAACCTGCGGATTTGCTCGCTCTTCGTTCTCACGCGCTTTTTTTTGCCGATCCGGGGAATGGTAAAAAACTGGAATGTTGTATTACTCCTTTACAATGATTACGGCGCGGTTCTTCTGCTTTTCTTAACTCAATCCCTTGAAAATACCTCATATTAGTGTAAAATGAAGTATGGAAAGCGTTTTTGAATTTAAGCCTGATTCTTCCATTTATTTCGTAGGCATTAAAGGCACCGGCGTCTGCGCTCTCGCTGAGTTAATGCATAATACAGGTTTAAAATGTTCAGGCAGCGATATTCCCGAAGAATTTTATACAGACGCAATCCTTAAAGAGTTAAATATTCCATATTTCGAAAGTTTTGACGCCGCGCATATTACAAATAAAATCGATATTGTTATTTATTCCGCTGCTTATAGCGCGGACTCTAACCCGGAACTTGCGCGCGCTCAGGAATTAAAAATCCCCATGCTTAAGTATACCGAGGCTCTTGGCGCATGGTCCGCAAAGTTTGATTCAACAGGTATTTGCGGAGTGCATGGAAAGACAACTACTACCGCAATTTGCGGCGTGTTAATGAAAGCGGCGAAACTTCCTGCGCAGGTTCTTGTCGGCAGCGCGGTTATTGATTTTGGCATAAAGTCTACCATCACTCTTGGAGACAAATATTTTATCGCGGAAACCTGCGAGTACCGCAAAAACTTTTTGTCGTTTCGTCCGCGGCGGATCATTCTAACAGCTGTGGAAAGCGATCATCAGGATTTTTTTCCAACATATGAATCGATCCGCGGCGCGTTCATCGAATACTGCCGCCTGCTTCCGCAAGGAGGGCAATTAATTTATTGCGCCGACGATCCCGGCGCGAGCGAAGTAGCGTCTGTCATTAAAAATGACAATCGTGGAATTGAATTTGTTCCCTATGGTTTTACCGCATCCGGCGATTATAAAATAACTTCGTATAATGTTGAGAATGAGACCGCTGTTTTTTTCATCGCCGGTTTTTCCGGCGAATTTAAAATGCGTATTCCCGGCTGTCATGAAGCGTTGAACGCGGCGGCAGGATTAGCTCTCGCCGCCTCATTAGCAAAAAATGAAAACGCAGGCGAAAAAAACGGCGTTACGGCAAATTGCGGTTCTTTAAACGATGAGCAGTTACAATCAATAAAATTCGCGCTTGAAAATTTTAAAAGCACAAAACGGCGCAGCGAAGTGCTTGGCGAAGCTTGCGGCATCATCTTCATGGACGATTACGGACATCATCCTGCAGCGATAAAAACAACTTTGGAAGGTATTAAAAAATTTTATCCAAACCGAAGATTAATCGTAAGTTTTATGTCGCATACCTACACAAGAACCGCGGCTCTTCTTGAAGAATTTGCCCATTGCTTTAACGATGCCGATATCGTTTTCTTTCACAAAATTTACGCTTCTGCGAGAGAAAATTACAAAGGCGGCGTAAACGGAAAAACGCTCTACGAAAAAGCTGCCGCCGCGCGTGACGCGAAAATCATTGCCGGTAAGAGTGAAACTTACTATATTGAAGAGTATGATGATGCGTTTAAACCGTTACGCGAAATATTGAAAAGCGGCGATATTTTTTTAACGCTCGGCGCCGGAAACAACTGGCCGCTTGGCGTTAAACTTTTTGAATACTATAAAACCGTTAGCGAGGTAGAAAATGGTTAGCATGACAGGTTACGCGTATCGGGAAAAAACAGGGCAGGATTTTTCGATTTCTGTAGAAATTAAAGGATGTAACAGCCGATATTTGGAAATATTTGTTAATCTTCCGCCGTGGCTGTCAATGCTAGAAACGAAAATTCGGGAAAAAATCTCCTCTTGCTGCGGCAGGGGAAAAGTGGAGGTTTTCATGCGTATCCGCGAACACAATACGCCTATAAAGATAAGCATTAATAAAAACGCGGCAAGAGCGTATTTCGATGCAATGAACGATATGGCAAAAGAGCTAGGCATTAAAGAAAAGCCGAGCTTGCAGGCCCTAATGGATATGGAAAGCGTTTTAGAAATAGAAAAAAACCGGGACGATGAGCGCTACTGGCAGGAAATCCAACCGCTTCTGGACGACGCTTCAAAGGTGTTTTGCCAGGAACGCGAGAGGGAGGGAAAACACACGGAGGAGGACATTCTTTCTCATCTTGGACTAATCGAATCGTCGTTAAATAAAGTGTCTGCTTTCGCTCCTGAAATTGAAGAGACTCTTAAGGGAAACATTAAATCGCGGTTTACAGAACTACTGGGAAATCAGGTAGATGAAAACAGGGTGCTTTCAGAAACGGCGTCGCAGCTTTTAAAGTATACTATCTCCGAGGAAATTTCACGTCTTAATTCCCATCTTGGCGAGTTTAGAAAAGAAACACAGAGCAATCAGCGTCCCGGTAAAAAACTGGATTTTTTATGCCAGGAAATTAACCGCGAGATTAACACAATCGGTTCAAAAAGCGCTATAATTGAAGTTAGTACAGAAGTTGTTAGAATGAAAGAAACCCTGGAAAATATCAGGGAGCAGTTAAGAAATATCGAGTAATGTTCTGCTAAAGGGGGCTTAATGAAGAAGAACATAAAAATCGCTATTTCCGGAAGAAGCGGCTGCGGAAATACGACAGTCAGTAAAATGATTGCCGATATTCTGGGCCTGCGTTTTATAAATTTTACATTTCGCTCTCTTGCAAAAGAGAGGGATTTGGATTTAAAAGAAATTCTCGGCATGGCTTCGAAAGACGATTCAATCGATATTGAGGTTGACACACGTCAGGTTGCGCTTGCCCGCGAAGACGGCGGCTGCGTGCTCGGTTCGCGCCTTGCGATATGGATGTTAAAAGAAGCAGATTTAAAAGTCTACCTTGACGCGAAACCGCAGACAAGAGCGCAGCGCATTGTAAACAGGGAAGGCGGCAGCCTGGACGAAGTCGCTGCGTTCACTGCCGACCGCGACAGGCAAGATCATAACCGTTACCTTCGAATTTACAACATTGATACAGACGACTACAGTTTCGCGGATTTAATTATTAACACAGACGATATTAACCCGCAGCAAATTACAGATTTAATTATAGAGAAGGCTAAAAAATTTTAAGTCAATATGATTGTAAAAATTGATTCACAAAAAGCGGATATAAAGCTGCCTGCTAAAGCGCAGCCATCGGCGCAAGCTGGTAAATCATCCGCTTCCGCTCCGGTGAATGTTCCTCGATCTGCCGCTCAGTTGGTTTCTGCGGCAGGGCTTCCTTCAGATAAACTTTCTGTTTCCATTATTTCTTTTGCGCGTTTTTTTTCCTTGCCGTTAAAACCCCAGGTGCTTGCGGATATCCGCAGACAGGCTTTTTTACAGCCCGCTCCTCTTTCGCAATCTGCGGCGCAATCCACTTCACAAGCCGCATCGCAAACTGCAGCCGCGCAGCCAAATACAAATCTTTCCAGTGCACAGCTCTCTCTTGCGAATCAATCCGCCGCAGGGGCAAAAACACGTGAAGCGCTTTCCCTCTCTGCCGCCGCAGCGGAAAGCAAAGGCGTGGAACTTACCGGCAAAGGGCTTGAATCATACAATGAAGCTGTGGACCCCGATTCGCGGCGGCACGACGGCGAACGTCAGCGGCGGGAAAGGGAAAAAAATGAAAAAGACGAAAAACAGGTTTTAAAGAGCGGAGAGATAACAGCGCAAAGCGTCAAAGAAAAAGTTTTTGAATACATGGAACAAAATCCGCTTTTAGAAATTTTAAACAGGCTGCCGGGAAAAAACGGACAGCGCTGGATCGTGCTTCCCTTCGATTTTACCGAAGACGGCAAATTGTATAAAGTTTCCATGCGTGTTTTACTTAATGATGAAAAAATTTCCAACGGCGCGGCGTGTTTGGCATTGGATATATCATCAGAAAACAACAGGCGGCTTTTTGTAATGGAATCCGCAGGCGGTAAACCTGCGAAAGTTTTTGTTTATTACCAGCCTGAATTGCCGCCTAAGGCGCATCATCAATTTAAAAATGAATTAGCGAAGCAGTTAAATGTACCAATTGAACACATATTTATTAAAACGAGCGAAGAATCATTCCCATTTGAATCAAGTTTCGGCGGGGAACCCATCGCGATAAACGAGGCGGTATAATTGGCAAAGAGAAAAATCGCGTCTGCAATCGGCTACTCACAAGGAGATACAGCGCCTATTTTATTGGCTTCCGGCAGGGGCAGAGAAGCCGAGCAAATAATCGCCATTGCCGAAGAATCCGGCATAGCGGTGGTAGAAGACGCCGCCCTTGCCGCTCTGCTTGACACAAGCGCCAAAACAGGCGATTTCATCCCCCCCTGGTGCTGGGAAGCTACGGCAAAAGTCCTCGCTTTTGTCTTAAAAACCGACACAAAACAGGGCTATTGACATTTTCCCCTCTTTTTGCAACTATAAACATAGTCAAGCGGCTGTCGTATAACGGCTATTACCCCAGCCTTCCAAGCTGGAGACGTGGGTTCGACTCCCATCAGCCGCTATGGTTTGCTCGGGAACCCGGTTGGTTCCCTCACAAACCAGAAGAAAACCGTAAACGGTTTTCTTCGATTGCATACAGCAGAAAAAAACTGAAGTTTTTTTCCGCGAAGAAGTCATGAGGGCGTATAGCTCAGCTGGTTAGAGCGCTTGCTTTACACGCAAGATGTCCCTGGTTCGAATCCGGGTATGCCCATCACCTTTGGGGGAAAAATGAAAAAATTATTATTAATTTGCTTAATTGTTGTTTCGGTTGTATCGATGTCATGTGAGCGCAAAGCCGCGGACTTGGGTTCTATCGTTGACATGGGCGTGACTGTGCGCTTGCTTACCGATGCCACAGGCGTTGATGACAAATCCTTCAATGCGGCGGCATGGCGCGGCATCCTCGAATTTTACGGCGATACTTGGGCGAATCCTAGGCAGAGGGGAAAAGCTTATGACTGGGTTACAGCTCAGGATCAAAGCATGTACATTCCGAACCTCAGACAAGCTACCGACGAAGGTTACGATTTAATTATTGTAAATGGTTATACATGGGATGAATCGCTTACTGTGGTTTCCAACGATAACCCCAATCAAAAATATTTAATTGTCGATGTTGACTGGGTAGAAGCCGGTGAAGTTCTGCAGGCTGCTTACGCGGAGCATGAAGGCTCTTACCTTGTCGGAGTTGCCGCCGCGTTAAAAGCGCTGGAAGACGGCATCGCGAAACCGCGTTTTGGTTTTATCGGCGGAATGGCGGGAGCTGTTATCACTAAATTTGAAGTAGGTTATGTGCAGGGAATTCTTTCGATAATTCCCGATGCAGAAATTGTAGATTATTATGTCGGTGACTGGGGACAGCCCGCTCTTGCCAAAGCGCAGGCAATGAACTGGTACGACTCAGGCGTATACGCGATCTTCTCCGCGGCCGGAAACAGCGGCAACGGAACAATCGCGCAAGCCAAAGAATACCGCCTGATGGGCAGAAATGTATGGGCAATCGGCGTAGATTCGGATCAATATGAAGACGGCTTGTACAATGCAAAAGATTCCGCCGTTCTTACATCAATGTTAAAGCGCGTGGAAAACAGCGTTATCTACGCTTTGAACGCGGTTAAAAATAATTCTTTTAAAAGTGAAATTGTTGTCTTTGATTTGAAAGCTGAAGGCGTCGGCTATTCTGCCGCTAACGCTGCCTTAAGCAAGAATATTATTGACAGGCTGGAGCTCATAAAAGCGCAAATCGCAAACGGCAACATTACTGTCGCGGCGACTCTTGCGGACGCAATGCGCCTTCGCGGTTTTCCGCAAAACTTGAGAGCGATTGACGACTAAAACAAGCAAGACAGAAAACCGCCTCATAGAAATATTTACAGGCTCCAATGCGGCTATTTCCGCTATTGTTGTAATTCTTGGTTTCCTTACAGCTACTTTACTCCTTATTATTATTGGAAGAAATCCGTCCGGAATGTATCAAGCGATTTTGCAGGTAATCACAGGTTATGATTCGCGGCGCGGCGTGTGGAATGCGCGTTATGTCGGCGAATGGCTTGTTGTTTCGCTGCCTCTTATTCTCTGCGGATTGAGCATGGGGTTTTCCGCGCGCGCGGGATTATTCAACATCGGAGCGGAAGGGCAGTACATTGCGGGGCTTACCGCAGCGCAGGTTATCGCTTTGGGTTTTGCGCGTATCCCTGTTCTTCACTGGTCATTCGCTGTGTTAGGTGCAATGATTGCCGGAGCAGTGTGGGGAGGCATCGCGGGGTTTTTTAAGGCGAGGTATAAAGTTTCCGAAGTTGTAACAACTATAATGATGAATTATATCGCTCTTTTTATCCATCGGCTTATAATTTTAAATATTCCCGGAAGCAATACTTTCAGAACTCCTGATTTTCCAGCTACCTCATCCCTTGCGAATCCTGTGCTGTCTTTCATCACAAACAATTCAAGATTGAATAACGGCTTGTGGTTTGTTATCGCGGCATTGTTAATTTATTGGCTTGTAATGGAAAAAAGCGTTTTTGGTTTTTCCATCCGCGCCGCCGGTTTTAACAGAGAGGCGGCAATGTACGCCGGTATGAAAGTAAAAACAAACATGACGGCGGCAATGGCGATTTCAGGCGCATTCGCGGGGCTTGCAGGCGCTGTTGTCGCGCTTGGAGTGTTTACTTACGGGCGCGTTTTAACATCATTTGAAAATTACGGTTTCGACGGCATCGCTGTCGCGCTTGCCGGAAATTGCGCCGCGCCGGGAATCGGAATTATGGGGCTTCTTTTTGGAATGTTAAAATCCGCGCAGCCTTTAATGCAATCACGCCAGATACCAAGAGAAATCACTTCGATCATCATGGGGCTTGTTGTAATCTTTATCGCTCTGAGACCCGGAATTAAAATGTTCGCGGATTGGAGATCAAAAATAAAAATGCGCAAGGAGATGGAATGACAGGCATGGTACCATCTACCCTGATGATAGTCGCGCCGATCTTAATCGCGGCTATAGGAGGGATGATCTGCGAACGAGCCGGCGTTGTGAATATCGCTTTAGAAGGGTTGATGTCTTTCGGCGCTATGACGGCGGCGATTACCCATGTGCTATTAGAAGCGAAAATTGGTTTTTCCATTCCGCTTGCTCTTGTTTTTGCCTCGCTTGCTGGCGGACTTTTTTCGATGATACACGCGTTTGCTTCTGTTACTTTAAAAGCGGATCAAATAATTTCCGGCACAGGTATTAACCTTCTCGCCAACGGGCTTACAGTGTTTATCTGTCAGCTTATTTTCCGAATGGATCGGAGCGTTAGTTACAGAATGGGAATGCAGCCCGGTTTTCTTGGAATTTATCCAAGTGTTTGGATATCGCTTTCCATTCTCGCTGTAACGTGGTTTATACTCTACAAACGGCCTGCCGGTCTTCGCCTTCGCGCTTGCGGCGAGCATCCGCAGGCGCTTGCGGCAGCGGGGGTAGATGTAATTAAGATCAGGTATGTCGCGATAATTATTTCCGGTATTCTTGCCGGTCTTGCCGGAGCCTGTGTTGTGCTGACACAAGATATTCAATTTACTGTTAACAGCATTAACGGAAAAGGTTTTATCGCTCTTGCGGCGGTTTCATTCGGACGCTGGCTGCCATTGGGCGTTCTCGGCGCGAGTTTTCTGTTTGGGCTTTCATCCAGTTTCGCGGTAAATGTGTTTAATATCAGAAAGCTCGATTTTTTACCGTCGGAAATATTTAATATGCTTCCGTATCTTATCACGCTTCTTACGCTTGTATTTTTCAGCGGAAAGGATCATGCGCCGAGAGCTGTAGGGCAGCCGTACGAAAAAAACGCATAAGCTGATCATGCTTTTTTCGTTTAATAGCAGAGTAATTGACGATATTGTCATTACGCTGTAATCTATATTTATGTACAGTTCCTTAATCGCTTATATTTTATTTTTCTGTTCAGGTTTTGGAGTGTTGGGCTTGCACCGTCATTATCTTGGAAAACACGCCACAGGAATTTTATGGCTTATTACAGGCGGATTAGGCACAATCGGTTCGTGGTACGATCTTTTTACCATTCCCGGTCAGGTTAGAGAAGCGAATATCCGCAAAGCGATTTCTGACGGTTCTTTAAAGCAAAATAACAACGGCTCATGGCGTAATGTCGATGACGGCAGCGCGCGCATTATTCGCGAAAAAGAGCCTGTAGAAAGAACCATACTGAGGTTAGCAAAAGAAAATAACGGCGTACTGACCGCTTCCGATCTTTCGCTTGCCGCAAATATTTCACTTGAAAACGCGAGAAAAGATCTGGATGCGATGGTTTCCAAAGGTTTCGCCGAATTACGCGTGCGTCAATCCGGAACTTTGGCTTACACTATCCCCGATTTGATGAACGATAACGAACCATTTGTTGATTGATGAATGAAATAACGGCGCTTACTTCCCGTGAGTTGAAACTGTTTTAAACAAAAATTATTAAAAAATTAAAGATTTGGATCGTAAGGTTCAATAATCAGGTTTTTGATGGTTGCCATTACCGCTCCATCGGGAATATTTTTAGGTACAATTCCAAAATCAACATTATGAGGTTTGTAGGAAGTATGTACGTTATGTATCATTTCATTTACGGTTAAGAAAACCTCTCCCGGCGGCAAATTAAAAGCGTTTAAGTAGTCGTTATATTTATTATATTTTATCGGAAAAATAACCTCAAATTTACTGAATTCATCCGGAGCAACTTTTTTAAAGTTAAAATCAGGATCGCTGAAGATACTGCTGCAACCTAAAGAAAGCCATTTAAACAAGTATTCACCTGAACCCCAATAACCGTCTTTTACAACCCAATGAAAACTTATATATGCGTTTTTGAGCGTTGTATCAATGTTTCCCGATAATTTGATATATGATATTTCTTGATCTGTTTTTAGAATGTTTTTTATTTCACCTGTAAAAAAATCGGAGAGTTTTATTTCATTTGTTGAAGACCAGTTTTCGCCGTGCCCGTAAAAACTTGTCCATCTGTTTACGCGTAAAGGAATTTCCGAAAAAACGCAGGCAGAGGTATCAGAAGTACGATCTATAAAAGCCGGCGTTTCTTCGGGCGATTTTGAGAAATACGCTTTTATTGTAAAATACCATAATGGAATTATTGAAATTATCAAAATAAAAATGGCGGCAGGGATTAAAAATTTGGATAACTTGTTTGTTTTTAAATATTGATTGGCTGTAAAATTCATACTTGTAGAATCTGTTTGCGCCGAAGATTCCGCTTCTTCATGTTTTTTATTTATTGAAGGGCGTTTTGCGATAAGTTCCTGATAATTATGAACATCAAGCTTGTTATAAATACTGTTTCTGTGATAATCCACAGTTCTAGGAGAAATTTTCAGTTTAAAGGCGATTTCTTTGGACGAATTGCCTTCAAGCAGAAGATTAAAAATTTCCTGTTCGCGGACAGTCAGGTTTTCGCCGCGCTTGGTGTTTGACTTCTTGTTATTCATTTCTACCAGTGTCTATTATATATATTACAAAATAATTAATCAATTACAATATATCTTAATTTACTCTAAAAAATTGAAAATAGGTAATAAACAGGTAGAATTACGAGGTAATTTTTTTATTTCTATAATGTAATATTACACAATAAATGAAAATAGGAGAAATTAAGGAGGTTTTATGAAAAATAAAAACAGTATTTTTGAAATTGTACGAAGCGCGGTAATTATCGCTTTTGCTGCGGTAATCAGCTTCTCGTTCATCGCTTGCGATGATGGGAATAATAACGGAGGCGGTGACGGCGATAATAATATTACTTTAAGCGGTAATATTACGCCGCCGCCGTCATTGGCGGCTCAGATTACCCATTATGAATTAATGATTCATACGCAGGATTGGTCATGGCGGAAAGAAGTAAGATTCGCTAAGGAAGGAGATGCAACATCATGGTCTGTTAAAATACCAAAGTTTTCAGCTTCGACAGCCGTTTATTTTCAAGCGAAAGGCTTTGGCAGCGGTGATTACATCTCTCCGTTGTTTGTTATCGGTGTAGAAAACGCATCCAAAACAGTTTACGGCGAAAATGTCAGCTCAATTACGCTGGATCTATCTTCCCTTACGTTTATTAAAATAACCGGAACTGTCATTTTTAAAATAAGCGGTTCTCCTAAACCTACATTCAAATATCTGGTAGTTGAAGCGCTTAATTTAAATAATTCTACTTTGGGACAACAAGTTATTCAAAATGTAAATACAACTTCCGGAAGCTGTAATTTTAGCATTAATGTTCCCGCTCAGAGCGTAAGCACGGGTATTAGTTTTGGCGTTCAAAGTTTTATTAATGAACTTTGGGGTGATGATGGAATTATTATTTACGAAATAAAAGAAGATGAAGATGGAAATCCTTTCCCTCCAATTAAAGATGCCGATTTATCCGGATGCAAAGTAGTGTTTGACATAAGGATTCCTGAAGAAAGGGATTTTAAAGATCGTTGGAGTACATGGGCTGACCCCTCTTCAAACTCTGTAATAAATATTGAAATTGAAGGCGCTTCTAAAGATATTTGCAAAGTGACAGTTGGAGGAACTCCGCCGGTTCCTGTGCAGATGGACACGTATATTGAAACTTACAGATGGAAAGCTTCCGCAAGATATATATATACAGGGGTTGCAGGCAAACGGTATGAATATAAGTTTAAAATATGGACTGATTCAGGGGATCGTACTATAAGTGTTCAGTATTACGACAATGAAGATACCAATACATATCTAGCCGATTACAGTATTGAATTGAATGATTCAGATTACAAAGATGTTTATTATTCCTTTGAGGGCGAGGCATTACCGCCCGGCGGAACAGCCCGATTGCAATTCCAGTGCGCTGATCAGATAGGTGTTTTCTATATAAGCGATATTATTATCACAGAAATAACAAATTAATAATGTTATGGAGCTGTCCTATAGCTAGGGCAGCTCTTTTTTCCCTGCCTTGTTCGGAAATTGTTCTTGTAATATTATTTTAAATCTACTTCTGTTCTGCCAAAGCCGCCGATTTCAGGGCGCGCGAAATAGAATTCAGCTACTGCAGGGTGGCTCCTTAAAAAATCATGAACACCCTGCCTTAAAATGCCGTGTCCTTTACCGTGAATTATAGAAAAATGTTTTAAACCTGTCAGCGCTGCCGCATCAACCTGGCGCTGGACAAGCTCCATCGCTTCTTCAAAACGCATTCCGCGGATTTTTAATTCGTAAACAACATCGTCTTTTGCGCCGTATTCCGCCGCCCATGACGTGAATGCCGCTGATTTTTTTGATGAGCGGGCTGCAGGTTTTACGGGGACGGGGATTAATTCATTTTCCGGGAAACTAATTTTTAGAGAGCCGATTTCTACAAGCCATGTATTGTCCTGCCGTTTACCTGCGGCAGACGCTTCATTATTTTTTACATTCTTTTTGTCTATACGTATTATCGTGCCGCGCTGCTTGGATTTTCCCGCGAACACTTCCATACCGGCGGAAAATTCAACAGTTTCTGCCGTGCTGTTTCCTTCGGATTTATACAACTGCTCGCGGATTGCGCGCTCTTCCTGTTCAAGCGCTTCGCTTTCACTTTCTGCGTTACGCGCAAGTTCATTTAAAAACTCTTTTACTTTTAATGTCTTTTCGCGGTCTACCTCGCCTTCTTTTAATTCGCGCACAAGATTCTCAAGCGTTTTTCTGCTTTCGCTTAGGAACTGCTGCAGTTTGCCTACAGATTCGCGTTTTAATTCAGCTTCTTTTTGGCGCAGCTGCAGTTCCTTTAAATCCGTTCTTCTTTTTTCTTCTTTTAATTTATCCTGCTCAACCGCGCTCTTTTTTTCTAAACCAGCAAGTTTTCTCTGTTTTTGCTCAAGTTCTTTTATCATCTGCGATACGTCAGATTTTTCCTCGTCAATATAACTTCTTGCCTTCGCCGTGATTGTTGAATTAAGCCCGTTACTTGCCGCAATGTCGATTGCCCTGCTTTCGCCGGGTAAGCCGTTAATGATTTTGTATGTGGGTGAAAGCGTCTGCGCGTTAAATTCTACGGAAGCGTTTTCAACGCCTGCTCTTGTGTAGCCGTAGTGTTTTAAAATACCATGATGAGTTGTAATGATCATCCGCGAGTTTTTATCAATTAAATAATCAAGAACCGCCATAGCTATTGCGCCGCCTTCCTGCGGATCTGTGCCGGAACCTAGTTCGTCAAGGAGGACGAGAGATTTTTCTGTGGCGGCCGCTGTGATTGCCGAAACATTTGTAATATGAGCGGAGAATGTAGAAAGAGACTGATCGATTGATTGTTCATCGCCGATATCGGCGTAAATTCCGTCAAAAATGGGAAGGATGCTTCCTTCATCAAGAGGTAAGGCAAACCCGCTCTGGTTCATCATTGCGAATAGGCCTAAAGTTTTTAGCGCGACAGTTTTTCCCCCGGTGTTTGGGCCTGTGATGATCAAAGTCCGCGTGGTATTGTTCATCTCGATATTGATGGGAACCGCTTTTTTTAACATCGGGTGCCGCGCTTGAATTAAAAGAAGGCTTTGACTAGCTCCTATGTTTTTCGCATAATGCCCTTTTATTGCTGCGGAATACCTTGCTCTGGTTCTTAAACATTCAAGTTCAATGATTGTCTTGTGAAACTTGTTTAAAACTTCAGCGTGGACAGAAATATTTGCCGTTAATTCTCTTAGTATTTTTTGAATTTCAGCGTCTAGATTTCGTTTTTCAAGCAAAAGCTCGTTGTTTTTCTCGACAACATCCAAAGGTTCAATAAACACAGTCTGTCCGCTTGATGAAGCTTCATGCACAATACCGGGAATTCTTGTGCGAAAATTTGACTTTACCGCAAGCACAGTCCTTCCGTCCCTTTGCGACGGAAGATTGGATTGCAGCATCCTTTTAAAATCATCATTAGATGAATAACGAGATACCGTAGTGTTTAAATCTTTTTCAAGATTGCTTATCCGCTTTCTAATTGTCCGTAACGCAGGAAGGTCGCGAAGATTTCCTTCTCTATCGATTATTTTAAAAATTTCCGAAGCGACAGGATCGCAGCCGGTAATATCCAGTATTTTTAAAAGCGGCTGCTTGCCGCTTGTTTCCAGTTCCTTGTCGGCTGTAAGCGCTTTTGTAACCCATTGCCTGAGTTCTTGTCCGCGCTCAACAAAAAGGCCGACCGCGAGAACTTCATCCAAGTCTAGAACTGTTCCTTCAGTTTCTATTTTTGGAAGGAGAAAACCGATGCTTGGAAGCCATGAACGCGGTTCGTCGTTACGGGTTTTCAATAATATAAAGATTGTATTTACAAGTGATTTTAACTCTTCTGCGGAATCATCGTAAACAGGATATGATTTTTTTATTATTTCCGCAGCTTCTTCGCTTACCGCGTGAGATGAAACTCTTTCTATAATTTGAGTGTATTCCAAAAGCGCCTGCGTTTTTTCGGCAAGAGCGTTTTTATCAATTATTTTGTTAGTCGTCATTTTCTTTTCCATCCAAATCATCGCAGATGCGCAGGAAGCTGTCGTATCTGTCTTCATGAATTATGCCAGCCTGTACCGCTTCCATAATCTTACAGCCGCGTTCTGTCCTGTGAGAACACGACATTCCAAAACTGCATTTTCCGGCCAGCGGCGCAAATTCACGCAAATAAGTTATCACATCGTTTGATTGTATTCCGTCGGGGATAAAGCGGCGCACTCCCGGCGTGTCGATTATTTTTGTCCCGTCCGCTAACTCGAACATAATTGACATTGTTGTAGTATGAACACCGCGATCGTATTTTTCGTTGAGTTCCCCTTCTCTTATATCAAGCCCGGGCTGCAATGTGTTTATTATACTGGACTTACCAACTCCCGATTGTCCTGTCAAAACGCATGTTTTACCCGCGATTTCATTGCGAAGTTCCTGTATGCCTTCACCTGTTTTCGCGGAAATGTTTAAAACTTTATAACCAATGCGGAGGTATTCTTCAAGGCGCTCGTCAATGTCGATATCGTCATATTTAAGATCAATCTTATTGCAGATAACGATTGAGTCAATGCCTGCGATATCTGCCTGCAGCAAAACCCTGTCTAAAAAACGCGGTCTAAAGGGAGGGGAGGAAGGAGTGCAAACGCAGAGAACAAGATCGACATTTGCCGCGAGAAGCTGGCTTGCGCAGCCTTTCTGGTTAAACCTGCTAAAAAGATTTTTACGCTCTTCTACGGATAATATCATTGCGGCGGAGGAGTTTGCTTCGCGCTCAACTAAAACCCAATCACCGGGAGCGATGGGGTTGTATAAATTCTCCTGTCCTTTTAAAACTTTACCTTTTATTCGGCACTCAAGTTCTGTTTGCTCTCCTTCGGAATTTATACGTACTGTCATGACGTTCCGCGAACCGCGGATAACAAGCCCTCTAAGTTTATTAATATGTGTCATATTAAACTCAGCTTGAAACCCAAATCTTGAGCCCTATTCTCCCAAATAGAATCCGGCGGTTCTTTGTCAGTAAGTAAGAGTTTGTATTCAGGTTTTGAACTGGGGTTTGCTCTTAATACGCTGTTATTTTCATCTAACAAATGTTCGATACGCTTTGTAACTCCATCAAGCGAGTCAAATATTTGAATCGAAGGTGCGGCTTCGTTTTGAAATTCTTCAAGAAGGTGTAAAAAATGCGTGCAGCCAAGTACGAGTGCATCTGCGCCTTTTGAGCTGAAAATATCTATATATTTTTTTATAATAGCTATTTTTTCATTTTTATCTGCCTTGTCAAACCGCTGTTCGATAAATTCTACCAAGTCTGGAGCGGCAATGCCGATTATTTCGCAGTCTTTTCCGCATTCGTCAACAAGGTGCTGATTATATGGGTCGTTGATAGTTCTTGCGGTTCCAAGAACTCCGATTTTTCCTGTTTTGGAAGCGTTTACAGCTGGTTTTATCGCAGGCACAGTGCCGACGAACGGGATGTTAGGAAAATTTTGCCGCAGAGGCTCAAGAGCGGAAACGGCGGCTGTGTTACATGCTAATACTATAATTTTTGGATCGATCTTTTTTATTAATTTTTCTGTTAACGATACAAGTATTTGCGCTAACTCATCTTTTGCTCGCTGCCCGTATGGAAAATTTTCTCTGTCCGCGAGATAGCATACCTCTTCCTGCGAACATTTTTTAATAAAATCCATGCAGTAGACTAGACCGCCGATACCTGAATCTATAAATAAAATTGGTTTATTATTCATGATTGTTTGAAAAATTATTTGAATAAGTCATCGAAAGCCGATCTTGAAGCATTTGCTTTTTCCTTTTCGTTTGTCTGCCCAGATGTTTTTGAGCGATATTTCGCGTCGAGGGAGAACCAGTCGCAAAAATTGCCGCGTTCTTTGTCTGCTTGCGGCTCAGCGCTTGTCTCCTTGCAATCGCCTCTCGCGCCCGATGCGAGGAAGCGGCAATTTTTACATGAGCGCAGATCCTTTCCGCAGCTCTGACATCGCAGAGAACGCCCAATCGGGTCCGGATCAGTAATTGGTTCGCCGCAATACCAGCACATGATCCTATTCTAACCACAACAAGACTGGTTGTAAAGGTAAAAATGTAGTATGATTAATGTATGTTTGTGATAAATCCGTGCGCCGCAGGCTGCGGAAGACCGGCAATTACAGGGTATAATCTGTGTTTTGTCCATCAGGCAAATCCTGAGCAGGAGTGCGCGCGTATTTGTTCCTACATCGAAGAAAATATTACAATTAAAGATTTATGCGTGTCCGGTATGCGCTTTGAAAAAACCGATTTTTCCAATCACCATTTTTACGGATGTAATTTTAAAGAAGCGTATTTTTCCAATTGTAATTTCTCAGGCGTTAAGCTTGGAATGAACTTTTTTGATTTTGCCGAATTTGTAAACTGCGATTTTACAAAATCTGATATTCAATTTATATCTTTCGCCGGCGCTTCCTTTAATAAATGCGATTTTGAAGACAGCGAAATCAGGCATGTTAATTTTGAAGGAGCTGTGATAAAAGACACTTCGTTTAATAATACAGATTTATACAACAGCCGTTTTATCAGCGCCGATCTGGAAAAAACAACTTACGTTAACTGCAATTTAAAACATGTGCATTATGTCAATTCAAAACGGCAAGGCGTTTTATTTAAAGCGTCTAACACGGCGGAAGCCGTATTCGAAATGGAAGAGCGATGAAACTATTTTTTCAATACTGTTCATATGGTTTCAGTAACTGCTACATACTTGGTATGGAAAATTCCGTAAAAGAGAGCCATAATGTCGCGATACTTGTAGATCCCGGCAGCATGGAAAAACAAACTCTTGATTCAATCGAAAGCAACAACCTTGATTTAAAAGCCGTATTAATAACCCATGATCATGAAAACCATGTTCAGGGAATTAAAACTTTAAAAAAGATTTACAACGCCGATGTAATCGCGGTTAATCCGAAAATAATGGATGTTAAAGCCACAATGGTAAAAGACGGCGACAAGCTAATAATCGGCGGTTTTTCAATCGAGGTTATTTCGATACCTGGGCATTCGTCGGATTCTGTGGTTTATAAAATTGAAAATATGCTTTTTACAGGCGATGTGCTGACAGCGGGTCTTGTCGGCAGCACCGCAAGCGCCTATGGAGCGGCAACGCAGATGAACAAACTGCGAAGCCGCCTGCTTTCGCTTCCAGGCGACTATGTTGTGCTTCCCGGCCACGGACCGCCCACAACCATGGAAGCCGAAAGGCGTTTTAACGCGGACATCTTTATCTTCGATCAAAACCGAAGCAGAAAGCCCGCGTTTAAACTGGATCTCTAAAACGCTAGCGTATAAATTTTGGCGATTCCAGCGTTGAATCGTTTCGTATAATGCCGAACCAAAGTTCCTTATTCGTCTTTTCGCGTAACACTTTGTAGAATGAAGCAATATCGTTGACAGTTTCGCCGTTTACAGAACTGATCCTGTCACCCTGCCTGATACCCATAATATCTGAAGGGCTGCCTGAGATAACCTGCGCGACATATAAACCTTTCGCGTTGTCGTCAAGTTCCAAAGATTTTCTGATTTGATCATTCAACGGAAGAACGGTAACGCCCGGCCAGAGTTTTTTATTATCCGCCGCGACTTGATCTGTGCGCTCTTCGATACGGACACGGATGTCGCGTGATGTTTTATCTCTGATAACAGTAAATGCAGCGGTTTCGCCCGGTTTTAAATCGCCGACCAGCATTTGAAGAGGCTGAACACCGCGCGCTTCCTTGCCGTTAACATGGGTAATAAAATCGCCTGCCCGTATGCCGCCCTTGTCCGCAGGAGATCCCAGGAACACCTGCGACGCGAGAGCGCCTCTCCTGTTTTCGATACCAAGCCCAGCCATTATTTCCCTTGTGCCGTCCATAAGCGAAACGCCGAGCCAGCCGTAACTTGTGCTTCCCTTTTCGATAAATTCATCGATAGAACGCTTTACATTGTTGATCGGAATCGCGAATCCAAGCCCGACATTTCCGCCGCCTGTTATGTTACTCGCAATCCATGTGTTAATGCCGATCACTTCACCCCTGATATTAACAAGAGGGCCGCCTGAGTTCCCCTGATTGATCGGCGCATCGGTCTGAATAAAATCATTAATATTTCCGCCAGGACCGCCTGTGCGCCCAACCGCGCTGACAATACCCATCGTCACAGAAAATGAAAATTGCTCTCCAAGAGGATTACCGATCGCGATCGCCCAATCCCCGACCGCAACTTTATCGGAATCGCCGAGAGAAGCAAGAGGATATTGATCGTTTGTTTTAAAAGAAACCATCGCGAGATCTTTGCGCTCATCCTTGCCGACAACCTCGGCAGTATATTCGCTTCCGTCCTTCGTTGCGACTTTTATTTCCGTCGCTTCATCGATAACATGATAATTTGTAAGCGCGTAGTAAACGCCGTCCTTATAGCGCACGATGATCCCTGAGCCGAGCCCCTGCGATCGATATTCGCGTTCCTGTTCGTTCTGTCCCCTGTCCCTCGGTCCAAAGAAAAATTCCCACGGAATCCCGTTAAAATTGGGAACCTGCTGCCGCCTGACAGAAACGGTTTTTAGCTCGATAACCGAAGGCAGCATTTTTTCCGATACCGCGTTAAAAGCAGTCTGGAGCCCTTCAGCCACCGCAAGGGCGCTTTCGGGAATAATGACAGGGCTTTCCTCAGCCCTTGCCCTCGACCCCCCCGGCGTTGAGCAGGAAAATGATAAAAAAGCCAAAGAAAAGCCAAAAATGGCGCCGATAAGAACCAAATTGAAAATGAACAAGTTCCTTGAAGACAGTTTTTGCTTAATGTTCATAATAACTCCTGAAATCCTGATTTTACTGTTTATATCTTATCAAATATTTTAATGCGGGGATAGTTACAGAACAAGCAGGCAAGTGACACTGTTTTCACTTTATTTAACCGTTTTGTAGATTAATAAGAGGTGACTGACACCATCCTATTTCTCTTTCGCAAACCCCTTAACCACCGCTTTAATGATTCCAAGCGTTTCCTCGGGCAGAACCGCTAAATCGTCCAGCAAATCTTTAAATTGCAGGTATTTAGAAATGTCTGTTTTTTGCTGATACTCTTTGCCGGTTACAAGGTACTCAACCGAAACTCCGAGGGCTGCGGCGATTTTGACGGCTGTGTCGGCGGGGGGCATGGACGGGTTTGGTCCTAAATATGTATCTAATGCTCGTATTTTTATGTCTGTTTTTGCGGCAAATTCTTTTCGACTGAGGCCTATATATTCTATTTCTGAGCGTAAACGCTTCGAAAAATCAGTCATATTTGAAAAAATAACATAATTACGTCATTTCTGGCTTGAATTACACGTTATATCGTGTCATAATATCATATTAACTATATAACGTGTTTTATATATTTTCATTTTTAACGATTTATTATCAAAAAAGGAGTATTTTATGAAAATTCATCAATGTTTATTTTTAATCCTTTTTATAACTGTAAATTTCCAAGCCTATTCCGGCGGCAATTCGGACAAAGAAACGACATCATCAGTCAAGAATTTTAATACACCTGCTGTCAATTTGGATTTAACTGCTGATAATCTTAGTATAACCGCTCGCGGCGCAATTGGACGAATGGAATCTGTAACAACAGGTCCGATGTGGACAGGGGATGGAGGAAAAAATTTACGTCTTGCTATCGTCGCTCCAGAGATACAAGGAGATGTGCCGGGTTATCTTCCCATTTATATACAAGGTTTGCTAAATAACAATTTTGGCAAGTATTCCGCCATCAATCTTATAGATCGTCAAAATCTTAACAGAATAATATCTGAACAAAACATTGTGGCGAGCGGAAGATTTTCAGATAATGATTTTGTCCGTATCGGTAATTTGGCAAACACTCAGTTTTTTCTTTTTGGCACAATTCAAAGACTGAACGGGAATCGATTTTCTTTGCAGCTTTCTGTAACAGAATCCAGCACAGGTGTGCGTAAAGCGACATTTATGAAGGAAGGAACTCAAGCACAGCTTGAAGGAAGAGCGGCGCTTATAAATGAAGCAACTGCAG
>Ga0209755_10001470_pt1 | contig 36402 bp, 28 predicted proteins | sample TergutCo191P1_FD_187301 | JGI IMG/M metagenome (GOLD analysis project Ga0209755, IMG submission 187301) | Cornitermes sp. P1 segment gut microbial communities from Petit-Saut dam, French Guiana - Co191P1 (SPAdes) (version 2) | ecosystem: Host-associated > Arthropoda: Insects > Digestive system... | reverse complement strand
GGCTTATCGAGGCGGTCGAGCGCTTCGACTACACCAAGGGCTGCCGCTTCTCGACCTACGGCACCTGGTGGATCAGGCAGGCGATAATAAAGAGCATCGCGGACAAGGGGCGGGTGATCCGCATTCCCATCCACATGCTGAACACGATCAAGAAATGCTACTACGTGGCGAAACAGCTTACCCAGGGTCTTGGCCGCGACCCCAGCGAGGAGGAGCTTTCCGAGTACCTGGGGATCCCGGTCTCCAAGGTAAAGGACATAGTGCGCCTATCGCAGGAAACCACCAGCCTGGACACAATCGTGGACAACGGCAACCTGACCCGCCTGGCCGACCTGATCAAGGACGAGTCCATGACGGAGCCCTTCGAGATGGTCTTCTCGATGACGCTGCAGGACACCATGACGGACATACTTTCCCAGCTTTCCGAGCGCGAGATGAAGATTATCCAGCTGCGCTTCGGCCTGGCCGGCGAGGGCCCGCTGACCCTGGAGGAAACGGGCAAGCTTCTTGGGATAACCAGGGAGCGCGTGCGGCAGATCCAGGAAAAGGCGACGTCCAAGCTTCGCAGCTTCCAGGAGCTAAAGGAACTTAGGGAAGGGCATCCTTAAGGGGCGGCCCCTACCGCGAACGGGAAAATACCGCTATAATACATCCCCATGAAAGTGAGCATCATAATCCCGGCGCTCAACGAGGGGAAAGCGCTTCCGGTTCTTCTGGACAGCATAAAGGCCCAGGATTTTTGCGATTGCAAGGCTATAGTCGCGGACGCCGGCCGTTCAAATGGAGAGACTTTTTTAGGCCCCGCCGGGGGCGCAACCACTAGGATTTTACCGTGAACGATTTTGAAAGCATCGGCATTCTGCCCGTTTTTACCAAGAGGCTCGCCCTGCGATCCATCACCCGCCCCACCGCCGTCCAGCGCCTGGCGATCCCGCCGCTGCTGGAGGGAAAAAGCGCGGTCTTCCGTTCCGCGACCGGGACGGGCAAGACCCTCGCGTTTCTCCTGCCGGCGATCCAGGGCCTGCCCCAAGGCCGCGACGGTTCCTACCGCGGCCCCGAGGTCCTGGTCTGCGCCCCGACCCTGGAGCTGTGCTCGCAGATAAAGAACGAGGCCGACCTTCTGCTGGGCCCGGACGGCACCGCCGGCCTGCTTATAGGATCGGTAAGCCTGAACCGGCAGATCGAGGGCCTAAGAAAGGGCAAACCCCGGATCGCCGTCGGCAACCCCGGAAGGCTCCTGCTGCTGGCAAAGATGGGCAGGCTTTCGTTCAGGGATCTGCGCTTCCTGGTCCTGGACGAGGCCGACCGGCTTACCGCCCCGGAGTGCCGGGAGGAAACGGCGGAACTTTCCCGGGCAATCGCCCGGGAAACAGCCCGGGGGAACCCCGGTTCCCTGACCGTCGCCGCCTGTTCCGCCACCGTGTCCCCCAGAACCGGGGAACACCTGCGCCCCCTGCTGGACGAGGCCGCCCTGCTCGAAACGGACGAACAGGAGATCCTAAGGGAAAGGATCGAGCACTGGGCGATTTTCAGCGAGGGCCGCCGGAAGGCCAAGACCCTGGCGTCGTTCCTGGCGGCGGCGAAACCGAAAAAGACCCTTGTCTTTACCGGCCGCGCCTACGACGCCGGCAAAACCGTCACGACCCTGCAACAGCGCAAGATCGCCGCGGCCGGGCTTTTCAGCGGCATGGACAAGGGCGAGCGAAAGGCGGCCCTGGAACGCTTCCGGACCGGGAAGGCCGACGTGCTGGTATCCTCGGACCTTGCCGCCCGTGGCCTGGACATCCCCGGGATAAGCCACGTCGTGGCCCTAGACCTAAGCGAAAGCCCGGAAGCCTATATCCACCGGGCGGGTCGTACCGGGCGAGCCGGCAACCGGGGAATCATGGTGTGCATAGGCGACGAGATCGAAATGCGCCGCCTTGCCGCACTGGAAAAAAAGCTGGGGATTACGGTTTACCCAAAGGAACTGTACGGGGGAAGGATCTGCGTCCCCGAACCCGAGGATCCCCCAGCTTAAGGCCGCAAACTGCGACCTCAAGTCGGCCAGGTAATTCAGTTTGTTACAGACGCGGTAGGCCCGCCGACAAGGTAGCCCAAATAGTCGTTACCCGCACTCTAAGAGGTTGGCCTATGATATTACTGAAGCCCACTTGGGACATCAATGTATAAGAGGAACCAGTCGCATCAGGAATATCGACGAATCCCCGTTGCCAATGGATGTGCCAACCAAAGTTCCCGTTCCCGCCACCGAAACCGACCATGTAACGTAACAGGTAACTGACGTTTTGCGGTTGCGTAGAAGGGCTTTACAAAGCAAAGACCAGCAACCGCAAAATGTGCTGGAACAAAACACCACAAAGGCACTTGCGCTGACTGTAATTTGGGAACCCAAAACTGGCAAATATACAGTTTTGGGCTAACCGTTTGATAAGTGCAGCATTTTTTTACCAACAAAATAGTTAATCTGCCGCTTCAACTCTAATGTAATTACTCCAAATAGTCTCACCAGGCCCTCCACCATCCATATTAACCAATGCACGTCCTACTCTTATGTATGCACCAACAGTAGTAACAGGGAAAGGCCCCCCTAAAAATCTTTGACCAGGGATTGTTAAAACATTTCTCCTGGAACCACTAAGATATGATTCAGCAGGGGTAGTATGTAAGAAAGCATTAGGAACAGACCTGATCTGCCATATATAATTCCCGGTAAAAGTACCCATCCCGAACCCACTTGATGAGGATGCAGTAAGTTGCATCCCTACTTGAGGTGTTCCACTAATAGTAACAACAGGCGCGCTGAAATTGCATGAGGTAAAAAACAACCCCATTACCGTAATTAACCCAATAACTCCAATTAGTTGGATTTTATTCTTCACAATTAGCCTCCACAAAGTAATTTTTGGCAAAAGCACCTTTATGCTATCCCGTTTTCATAAGGTTAGGATAAATGTCACATAACGCTCTGCGGGGGATCATTGGTACCCAAGACCGTGGCAGCAAAATCCTGTATTTCACCTCTTTCGAGAGTAACAACCGCAGGATATACCGTAACCCCACTTATCGCTTGTTGATCCGCAGGACACCCTGTCAGTACCATGCTCAAGCCAAGCACAACCATGATTGACTGCATTTCCAAAATATCATGTTTTTCATCATGGACTCCTTTGATGCATTTTTGAAAAGGCGAAAGGCGGCTTCCCCCAAAGGTATTTCCGGCCATTCACCCAGGAATGCCCTAGCCAAGCATTCTCTATATGATAATAGGGCGGATCATAAACTATGTCAACACCATATTTTGGGAAAACATGATGGTATCGTATACTTGCAACGTGGACAGTTCGCAGGATTTACGACAAATTCTTGCCCAAAACATCAGAACCATCAGGCGTTCACTGCACATCAGCCAAGCAAAACTTGCTGAACACGCGGATATTTCCCTTTCATATCTAAACAACATTGAACGGTGCGAAACCTGGGTAAGCGACAAAACCCTGAAAAACCTGGCCAGGACACTCAACAAGGAAGCCTGGGAACTGCTTTCCCCCTCCGTAGAAGAAAGCAGCCTGACACAGGGGCGGAAACCATCCGACGACAAGCGAAGAAATATGCAGCGCATAGCCGATTTGGTCGTAAAAAAGCGGGAGTTCCTTCGCCACACCGTAAACCAGACGATGGAAGACCTGATTATCGAGATTTCAAAGGAAGAATAACGTGGAGGCTGGCCTCCCGCCCCAAATCCCCGGTATAATCACCCCAGGAGGCACAATGGAATACAAAACCGTCGCGTTCTCGCCCCTGGAGCCAGGCGGCGCAAACATGTGGCTCCTTACGCGGTATCGAACCGTAAGATTTGTGGTTAGAAATATAGAATGAACGATAACCGGATAAGGCTGCTGCTGTTCGCCCTGGTCGCCGCCGCGCACGTCGCCGTGATCGCTTTGCTCGCCTTTAACGTGGCCACCGAGCCCAGGGAACAGCGCGAAACCACCCGCGTCATGCGCCTTACCGACTTTACCGAGATCGCCCCGCTTCCGCCGGCACCGCCGCCGCCGCCGGAGCGACCGCCCGCGACCGAGCAGATGGTGGAGGCGATCGCCGAAACCATGATCGAGGTGGAAACCGTGCCCGACCAAATCGTCGTGCCCCCCGGAACCCTGGTTACCCATTCCGACGCCCAAGGCGCCCCTTCCTGGGACGATTTTCTTCCCGCGCACCGCGTCACCGACCAGCCAAGGTTCAACGAAAGGGAAATCGCCGACGACCTGGTTTTCCCGCCCATAGCGTTACGTTCCGGCATCGAGGGCAGGGTTATCCTGGAGCTTTTCGTGGACAGGAACGGAGTCGTTCAGCTCGTGCGGATTCTGCGCGAGGATCCGGAGGGCAGGGGCTTCGGCGAGGCGGCGGAAAGGGCCTTTATGGGAAGACAGGGCATACCCGCCATGGCGGACGGGGTGCCGGTCTCGGCCCGCTTTCGTTACCCGGTCAGTTTCCGGATCAGGTAGCCCGGTTAAAGTTCGGAGGTCTCCGAGAAAAGCTCGTCGAACTCCTCTTGGCCCAGGTCGGCTAGCTTCTCGACAATCTGCACCGCAAGCTTCTTCCCAACCACGCCGGGACGGCACAGGAACTTGGGCTTGTGTATCCCGGAGCTGCCGATGTTAAGCGAGTACGGATCGCCGATGCGCGAGTTGTATAGCCGCACCACGTCCCCCACCCTGAGCGAAAGCACCTCTCGAACCGGCAGGTTGATCCTGCCTATTTCCGCCACCGCGTCTATGTCGACGGTTTCCAGCTTGTCCTTCAGGACGTTAAGGTTCTCGGAGGTACTTGCCCGGTGCGCCGTGGAAAACCAGAACTGGGTGGAAAGCTTCCCTATAATGGGCTCGATCGTGATGTAGGGTATACAGAAGTTGATCATGCCCTCGACGTCCCCGACCTTGGTTTCCAGGGTCACAAGGACGACCATGTCCGTGGGCGGGACAATCTGGGCGAACTGCGGGTTCGTGTCTATCTGCCCCAGCCTGGGCCGCAGGTCGATTACCTGGGTCCAGGCCTCGCGCATGTTCCCCAGGATGCGGACTATAATGCCCTCCATGACGGACTGCTCTATGTCGGTAAGCTCGTGCTGGGACTTGGTGCCCTCGCCGGTGCCGCCGAACAGGCGGTCGATTATGGAAAAGGTTATGGCCGGATCGACCTCCAGTATGGCGTTGCCCTTCAGCGGGTCCATGTTTATGATCGCCAGGGTTGTGGGCGTTGGTATTGAACGGATAAATTCTTCGTATGTAAGCTGATCCACCGAGGCGACGTGGACGTGCACGACGGAGCGGAGCTGGGCGGAAAGGCTGGTGGTGGAAAGACGGGCGAAGGTCTCGTGCATCATCGAGATCGTGCGGATCTGTTCCTTCGAGAACTTGTCCGGACGCTTGAAGTCGTAGATCTTGATTTTCCTGCTGTCCGCCGCAGGCTTGAAATCCTCCGGCTCGGTGTCCCCGGCGTTTATCGCTGTTAATAGCTGGTCAATTTCATCCTGGGACAGTACTTCCGTCATTCCCTGTTCCTCCCGTGAGCATATACTATAAGTTTCGGCGTTTTCCGGCCAAATGTCAACATTTTACGTATCCGCGAACACAACATGGCCAAGCTTCGTTTGACAAATAATCGCGCCTGTGCTAGAATACGGAAGAATGCGGGAATTTTCCTGCGTTTGCCGCCGCTGTTGGCGGGGGTAAAAAACCAAGCCTCCGTAACGAGGATAAACTAACAAGGAGTATCTGTTATGCTAAAAAGAACAGTTGCCATCGTTTCCGCGCTCGCACTGGCCCTGCTGGCCGTGCCCGGAGTTTTCGCCGACGAGCCCTTCGAAAGGTTCTCCGTCCCCGCCACTTCCGACGAGTCAATCGAGCGTCTGCCCGAAAACCTGCAGAGCGGGTTCCTGGCGATGAGGGCCGCGCTGGTGGCCATGGGCGAGGAAGACGAGGCCATTGTCGAAATAATCAACAGCTACGTCGCCCTCAACTTCATCAGGGTGAACATCATCGAGGCCGGCCTGGAGGAAATCCCGTTCCCGAACAACGAGCACGTGACCTACGCCGAATTCTACGCGGAATTCAGGGCCAGGCTGCTGGCCAACTTCGTGCACATCCTGCCCGCGATCATCGTGCTCGGCAACCCCTACGGAACCGACTGGGACCAGTGGTTCGAGGACATCCAAGCGTACCTTTAACCTTCCCGCACGGGTGCCACATGGGTGGCATCCGTGGCCTACCCCGCCTTTTATCCGAAAGACTCCCTCCTTAGTCTCATACGAAAAATATCTGTGGACAAAACTATCCCCTTGGCATAAAATAAGTAAAGCACGGTTATATGTGCGCCACGTTTTTGTCCACACCACCAAGGAGGCCAAGTATGTCCGAAGTTTTGTCTATCGTACTCGGCGGGGGCAAGGGAACCCGCCTGTTTCCACTTACCCAAGCACGGGCAAAACCCGCCGTCCCTTTCGGGGGTAAATTCCGGCTTGTGGATATCCCCATCTCGAACTGCATCAACGCCAATTTCCGTCAGATATACATCCTGACGCAGTTCAACTCGGCGTCGCTCCACCTGCACATCGGGCAGACGTACCTGTTCGACTCGTTTTCGAAAGGCTTCGTCGAGATACTGGCCGCGGAGCAGACCTTCGAGCATTCAAGCTGGTACGAGGGCACGGCCGACGCGGTCCGCAAGAACCTCCCCCACTTTAGGCCCCAAAGGCCCAAGTACTACATGATCCTCTCCGGCGACCAGCTTTACCGCATGGACCTTCGGGAGTTCCTTCAGAAGCACGTCGATTCGGGCGCGGGGATCTCGATCGCCTGCACCCCGGTAAGCAGGAAGGACGCCAGCGCCCTGGGCATTCTGAAGGCCGACAAAAACAGCAGGATCACCGATTTTATGGAAAAGCCCGGCTCGACCAGGGACATATCGGACTACAAGGTTCCGGCCAGCCTTAAGCACAAAAAGGAAATCGAGGGGGATTCCTTTCTTGGATCCATGGGCATCTACGTTTTCAACGCCGACGCCATGGAAAAATGCCTGGAAAACAACTTCACCGATTTCGGCAAGGAAATCATCCCCCAGGCGATCAACGACCACAAGGTCAACGCCTATATTTTCGACGGCTACTGGGAGGACATCGGCACGATAAGCAATTTTTACGAGACCAACCTGGAGCTGACGGCCCTGCGGCCCAAATTCGACTTCTACGACGAGACCCGGCCGATTTACACCCACAGGCGCAACCTTCCGCCGTCCAAGATGAACCACAGCCAGATGAACCAGTCGATTGCCGCCGAGGGCTGTATAATTACCAACGGCAGTATCACCGATTCGATAGTCGGCGTGCGCACGATCATCGAGTCCGGATCCAGCCTTAACGGGGTCATCTGCATGGGGGCGGACTTTTACGAGACCGAGGCGCAGAAGGCCGAAAACGTCGAGGCGAGGGTTCCGCACATGGGGATCGGGCGCGGGGTGATTATTAGGGGGGCAATAATCGACAAGAACGTTCGCATAGGCGAGGGCTGCCGAATCGGCGTAGACAACATAAACCGAACCGACGGGAACTACGAGCACTACCATATCGTGGACGGGATCATCGTCGTCCCGAAAAACACGGTGCTGTACCCTGGGACGGTAATCTAGGCTCTGCGGCTCCCGCAAACCCGGGAGCCGCCGCCCGTGAGGGGTTCCCGGGAATTTCGCGGCGCTTTTCCAAAGGTTCTTTTTTTTTCGCCTCCAATGTTGTATAATGAGCAAGCAAAGAATGGAGGTTTTATGTCTGAAACCGTCGAAGCCGCGGGTGAAAAATACCTTGTCTTTTCCATCCTAGATCAACTGTACACGTTTCCGACGCGACTTGTCGGCGAGGTGGCCTTGTTCGAGGCGGTGTACCCATTGCCGCTTGTCCATCCGTATGTGCTGGGAATTATCAACCGGTACTCGATTCCCCACGCCCTGTTCGACATAGGCCTTCTGCTTTTCAACACCCCAAGCCCCCGCAACAAGGTACTGGTTCTTAAGGACAGCGTTGACCGTATTGCCTTCCTGGTCGATGACGTAAACGGCATCGCCCAAGTGCCAAAGGAAAAACTTGTCGAGGTGGAACGAGACGCGGAGACGACGGAAGACGGCGACGACAAGGCCGGGGCGGTGTCGGCGTCGTTTAGCTGGAACGGCAGCGAGGTTTTCGTCCTTGACATACAGCACGTCCTGGATCGTGTAACGGCGGGGGCGGTCTAACTAATGAAGGTGTTCATCTGCGCTTTCGGCGGCTTTTACGTGGCAATCCCCATGAGCTCGGTAGCCTCCCTGACCGACCTTAAGGACAGGCAGGTCGCGACGCAGGCCGCCGTCGTTACGCGCGACACGGACACCTATGTTTCCCTCCCCCTGGTGTTCAGCCTTCCGCAGGAAAATATCAGGCACGGCATCGTGCTGAAAAACGCCGAGGGTTCCGACGACGGAAACAAGATCGTCCTGTTAAGCACGGAAGTCGTAAACACGAGCGAAATTCCGGAGGAAAACATACACCCAATACCCAGGGCGCTAAGCGGCACGCGGTTTGCCTCGGTGTTCAGCGGAATCCAGTGCGACTCGGAGGCGACGCGGGACGCCGGGCTGGTCATTTTCCTGGATCCCGAACGGCTGGTTCGATACGCGCAACAGGAAGCGGCCGAATGATAAACACGTTGATAGTGGACGACAGCCCCCTGGTACGCTCCATTATCAGAGACTTCCTGGAAAGCGACGGTTCCTTCCAGGTTGTCGGCGAGGCGGAAAACGGACGTGACGGCGCGGAACAAGCCCGAAAGCTTAACCCCGATCTCATCACCCTGGACATAGACATGCCGGTAATGAACGGGCTGGAAGCCATCGACGAGATAAAAAAATTCATGACAACCGCCATCGTCGTCATAAGCACCCATGATTCCGCAAAAATGGCCTACGAGGCGACGGTCAAGGGCGCGCTGGAATTCTACTCCAAGGGCGTTTTTGTTTCGGGAGTGGATTCCAGGGAACGGGAAAAAATATTGAACACCCTTAAAAACATAACCGGCATAAAAAAAAGCACCCCCGTCCGCAGGGAATTCCACACAGGATCCGCCACGATTGAGCCCAGGCGTATAAAAGCCGTGGCGATTGCGGCATCGACCGGTGGACCCAGGGCGCTGAACCTTCTGTGCGCGGCTCTTCCAAAGGACTTCCCCGTTCCGGTCATACTGGTCCAGCACAACACGTCGGGCTTCGACAGCGGTTTCGCGCAATGGCTCGACGGTTCCACGCCGCTCCGCGTCAGCCTTGCCAAGGAACTGGCAATACCCGCCAAGGGAAACCTGTACGTCGCGCCCACCGACAGGCACCTTTTGCTCGGCGAATCGGGTTTTAGGTTCGACGACGGGGAGCCGGTCAAAAACCAGAAGCCCGCGGCGGACCTGATGTTCAAAAGCGCGGCGGATCTGTATGGGGAGAGCCTTGTGTCGGTGGTGCTTACCGGCATGGGCGGCGACGGGGCCGACGGGACGCGGTACGTGAAGCAGGCCGGCGGCATAACCATAGCCCAGGACGAGGCCTCGTCAATGATTTATGGTATGCCCCGGGTCGCCGCCGAAACCGGTTGCGTGGACATGATACTCCCCCTGGACTTAATCGCCCAGCGTCTTGTATCCCTTGCCAAAATGGTGGATAAAAAATGACCGCATACGAACCGCTGGCGGAAATCCCCGAGACAGTGCTGTCGAGCCCCGCGCTGCTGTTCCTGTTCTACAGGGTCGAGCAGATACTCGGCATAAGGGCGACGGGCGAGGCGCTTATCAGGCTGAACGAGCATATCGAGAAATGCTGCGGTTATGCCTTTGTCGAGAACCCCGCATCCTACGAAAACGTGCTTACCTCCCGGGAACAAATCTTCGAGATCTCGGAAATGGTTACAATAAACGAAACATATTTTTTTAGGGAGGAGGCGCACTTCGACTTGCTGGCCCGGCAGTTCCTGCCCCGACTAGCCAAGCTGAAGCGACCCATACAAATCTGCTCCGCCGCCACGTCAATCGGCTGTGAGGCGTACAGCCTGGCCATGCTGCTGGATTACCATTCGAAAAACGGGCAGTATGCGGACATGCCTTTTAATTTTGAGGTAGACGCCTTTGACGTTTGCGCCAAGGCAATCGAAATAGCGAAGAACGCGCGTTATTCGACGAACAGCTTTCGCGCCGACGGATCCACCTGGAAGCATATAATGGACTTGTACCTTGTTCCCGACGGCAGCGATTACGTCGTTTCGCAGGACATACGCAGAAAGGTGCGATTTTTTACGCACAACATTATGCGCGGCCTTGAAAAACAATACGACGTAATTTTTTTCAGAAACGCGCTGATTTATTTTTCGTCCAAGAATCGTTTTATCGTCCTTAACGATCTGGCCGAATCGCTTTTCAACAACGGGCTGCTTTTCCTGGGAATTTCGGAAACGCCGTCGGCCAAGCACCCGCTGCTTGTCAGCCAGTATACGTCCGATGTTTTTTATTTCCAGAAAACCACGGTCGAATCGTTACCCCTACTACGGAACATTGAACCACGCCCAGTGGAACCAGAACCGGCGAAATCGCCCCCCAGGATCCTGCCGCAGGCGGAATTGCCGGTACATTGCAAGGAAATCGCCACGATTATGGAAGCGGAGGAAGGGCGGACAAACGCCACGAAAACCCTGGAAGCAATCACGGACGGAAAAAATACCCTCGGCAACGACACAGATACCGCTACTCTTTCTGGCAGCGAGCTTGCCGCATCGGTGGCGTTTTTCCTGGGCGCCCAGGATTACGTTTCCGCCGATCTGGTTTTGTCGTATCTGGAAAAACGCAACAACGGGTCGCTCCCGACGTTCCTGCGGGGCGAATACCACATACAGCGCGGCAACACCAAGGAAGCGAAACATTTTTTTGAACAGGTGACGGAAAAGGAAAAGGCGTTCTGGCCCGCGTTTTATCGGCTGGTTTCGCTCGCCGACGGGGAAAACCCTATAAAGCGTGAACACAGAATCAGGAAAGCCTGCGAAAGTATCGAGCTGGGCAGGTATCTTCGTTACGAATGTTTGTTGGGTGGTTTTTCCCCCGACTATTTCCAGCGAATTCTGGAACGAAAATTAACATAAATTTGGGGAGCTTGCATGAAAATTGGATACAAATTCACTTTCACAATGATTGCGCTTAGCCTGCTGGTGTTGGGCTCCGTGGGTATTACCCTGCTTGCACAGGCGCGTTATTATATTGTCAGGTTTTCCAACGAAAGGGCGATGGCCACGGCAAGGGAATACGCGGAGACTTTCGGGGGCTACTTCGTGTCCTACTGGTACACGGCGCAGACAACAGCCCGCCTTATGGAACAATACGGAAGCATAGACGTAAATGCCCGACGATATTTTCTTAACCGGACGCTAGAAAGCATTCTTATAAGCAACCCAATTATTCTTGGGATCTGGAGTATTTGGGAGCCAAACGCACTAGAAGGCAACGACGCGCTGCGGCTGGGAACCGAAGGCACCAACGCCGCTGGACGTTTCGCTCCCTACTGGTACCGCGCCGGGGGGGAGGCAAGGGTTCGCGCCCTGTACGATTTTGACCCGTATGGACATGACGACGACTATTACCAGATTGCACTGCGAAGCACCCCTGGAGCCATCCGCGATCCCTTTCATGTTTCCGTCGACGGAAGGCAAATTTTGGTGGCCACCATTACCGCCACGATATACAGCGGCGCAGGCGACGACCGCCGGGCCGTTGGCGTTGTCGGCATAGACTTTGACACGGACAGGCTACAGCAAACCGCCCTGCGCCTTTTTCCATTTGACGACGGCGTGACCAAAGTGTTCAGCAATGACGGCACGGTGGTAGGACACCGTCTTTACCCATACCGAATAGGCACCAGTATCCTGGACACCGAACGTGACATGGGTGGCCCGTACATGTATGATCTGGAGGCTGCTGTCAGATATGGCGAGGAGCTTTACTATACGCACTTCCACCCGGGGTTCCAGGCAAGGATGAACATGTTCATAACGCCTATCCATATCGGAACCACCGACACCCCCTGGAGTCTTGCTATCGTAATCCCCAGAAGATCGATTATGGCGCCGGTGCGGGCAATGGAACATTCCGCCCTCTTAATTGCCATCATCGTTATTGCGCTGGTTATTCCAGTGGTAATATTCCTGTCACGATCGCTGGCAAAGCCCATTCTAACGGTTGCCGATACCCTTAAAGACATTTCAGAGGGAGGGGGGGACTTAACCCGCACCATCAACGTAAACAGCAACGACGAGGTTGGCAACCTCGCCCATTATTTCAACCTGACCCTGCAAAAGCTAAGGGCGGATTTTTCGTTGTTCAGCCAAAATGCCTCCAGGGTGTCGGTGGCCGTGTACGATCTTTCATCCTCGGCAAAGGAAATTACAAGCACCGCCAACGAGCAGTCCGCCAGCGTGGCGGAAATTGTAACAACTATGGAAAACAACAAAAATCTTTCGGAACAGGTTGCGGCAAAAACTATCGAGGTAGCCGAACTGGCGACGCAAACCGAAAGCCTTAGCCAACGCGGCGCGGATCTGCACAACGCAAACGAGAGCATGATGGCGGATATACGAGGGCAAAACGCCAAAGTTATCGATGAGATCAGAAACCTTACCGGCGTGCTTTCCCGCATCAACGAATCCGTGCAGTTTATCGACAGCATTGCGGATCGCACCAAACTTATCGCGTTTAACGCCGCACTGGAGGCATCGTCCGCGGGCGAGGCGGGCGTGCGTTTTGCGGTGGTGGCCAGCGAAATTCGGCGTTTTGCCGACAACGTTGTGGAATCGGTGGCCGAAATTAAAGGAAGGATTTCGGAACTGCAGAAAGTTTCCGGGGCGCTTATATCCGAGGCGGATATCGGTTCCAACGCAATTGATTCGGGGTACAACAGAATGGTCGAACAAAAAGAAGTGTTTGAAAACATTGTCGACGTTTCCCAAAACGTGGCGGTTCGTTCCCAGCAAATATCGAACCTAAGCAAGCAACAGGAACTGGCCGCCACACAGGTTTTTGCCGTGCTAAAGGAAATTTCTTCGGGGGTCAAACAATTTGTCAATACGACTACCTCGACATCAACCACCGTGGACAGCCTAAACGCCATAGCGCAGGAACTAAGGGAAACACTCGCACGTTACCAAACCAGCAACAATGGATCCGCGTGACAATCGATATAACCAAAGGAGGGTTCGCATGAACATACGGTTTTTAAGATGGCGGTTTTTTTTGTTTTTTATCGGGCTTGGAATACTTGTCTTTCTTAGCACGGCAACCCCTCTTTTCGTGCAATATAGCGACTATATTCGTAACACCTACATAAGCACGCTAAACAGGGCGCTGATGTTGACTTACTCACGATTCCCAATGGACAGTGCCAACGTAACTTACTTTGTGGACGTGGAAACAGGAAACACCCTGCACATAGAATATGTAACAGGCCTAAGGGAGATAGCCACAGCCTTTGATCTGGCATTCATATATTTGGTGCAAAGGCATGACAACGCTTACCGTTTCCTACTGTCCACATACGACACCCCAGGAATTCCCGATGTTTACAACTGGGATGACGCGCCCCCTGAACTCTCCATAGTTTTTGATACGGGACAAATTACCGTTACAGGCGAGTACACCGATGCCTGGGGTACGTTTGTGACGGCGTTTTTGCCAATTATCGAGGACGGACAGGTTATCGCCGTATGGGGAGCGGATTTTTCCCTAAGCTACATCCAAGCCTTAAGAGTGCAGTCCGCAATAGCGCTGATCATTGCTTTTGTGGGATCGAGCGTTGTGGCCATCATTTTCGCGCTGGCTGTTTCGTCCTCGCTCACGCAGCCGATACACGAAATTGAAAAAGTGTCGACGGCTTTGGCGGCGATGGATTTCAGTGTGCATATTGATACATCCAGGAAGGACGAAATAGGAAAAATGCAAAAGGCATTCATGAAAATTCGCGACAGCCTTAAATCCAATTTTTCGACGTTCAGCCAGAACGCTTCCAGGGTTTCAACCGCGGTGTATGATCTTTCTTCCTCTACAAAGGAAATTACCACCACGGCCAATGAGCAGTCTACCAGTGTATCCGAAATTGTAAGTACCATGGAAAACAACAAAGGTCTTTCTGGACAGATTGCAATAAAGACAACCGAGGTGGCCGAACTTGCGGCGCAAACCGAAAGCCTCAGCCAGCACGGCGCGAACCTGCACGGTGCCAACGAACACATGATGGCGGACATACGGACACAAAATTCAAAAGTCGTCGATGAAATAAAAAACCTGACCGACGTGCTTTTCCGCATCAACGAATCGGTGCAGTTCATAGACAATATTGCGGATCGCACCAAGATCATTGCGTTTAACGCCGCCCTTGAAGCGTCGTCCGCTGGCGAGGCGGGTCAGCGTTTTTCGGTGGTGGCCAGCGAGATACGACGCTTTGCCGTCAACGTGGTGGAATCGGTGTCGGAGATAAAAGAAAGGATTTCGGAACTGCAAGATGCCTCCGAGTCTCTTATATCCGAGGCGAATATCGGATCCAACGTGATTGACTCAGGGTACAACAGAATGGTCGAGCAGAAAGAGGTGTTTGAAAACATTGTTGATGTTTCCCAAAACGTGGCGGTTCGCTCCCAGCAAATATCGAACCTGAGCAAGCAGCAGGAACTGGCCTCCGGGCAGGTCTTTACCGCGCTAAAGGAAATTTCCGCGGGGGTTAACCAGTTTGTCGTCGCGACTAGTTCAACGTCGGCTGCGGCGGACAATCTTAAAGGCATAGCACAGGAATTAAGGGAAACTCTGGCACGCTACCAAGCTACCGACAGGGGGAATGCATGACAATTGGTAAAATTGACGATCTGATCAAGGCCGACGAACACGGCGGGGAAAAGCTGATAAGCAACGTCAGGTTAATAATGGGAATTATATTTACGGTAAGCACAAGCGGGGTTGCCGTAATTAGGTACATGCAGGACGGCGAATGGATACCGTGGCGAGCCCATATCATTACTTTCGTTCTGTTGTTGTATTCCGCGTTCCTGTTTTTTTACGTGAGAAAACAGGAAACGCTCCACGACAAATTCAAGTATGTCTGCGTCATTCTGGACATGACGATTATCAGCGCGATTATTTGGGTCAGTTGCACTTATCTGGAGGTATCCCCGCCACTGCCATTCCTTTCCTTTAGAGCCTTGTTTTACAGCATACTTATTTTGGCGGGATCTTTCAGGCACAGCTTTCGTTGCGCGTATTTTTCCGGCATATATGCGGCCATTGTTTATACGATAGTCGTTACCGCAAACAGAAACGTGTTGGACTTGCCCCACTATTTTGTGTACGAAGGACAGCAAATGGCCGTGCGTTTCCCGATATACTACGAATTTTTCCGCGTGTTCGGGATGGTAATAACCGGCGTAATTACCGGAATGGCCAGCAAACGCCGCCTTGCGCTTTTTGGTTCGATGATCGAAACCGAAAGAACCGCATCGAAAACAGCATCGAAAACCGTGGAACAGACCCGCAACATGGCAAAGATAATCCAGAAATCTACCGACGAAATATTCCTGTCGTCAAAGGAGATTTCCTCCACGGCGAACAACCAGGCGTCGAGCGTTCAGGAAATCAACAGCACGATAAGGGAAAACACGCAAATAGCCATGGAAATTGCCGAGAAGACAGGCAGCGTTGCCAACATTGCCTCCAAAATGGAAGACGATGTCAACAACGGATTTTCACTCCTCAGGCGGAACGTCACCCAGATGGAAGACATTAAAGGGAAAAATGACGGCGTTATCTCTGGTATTGTTGCGTTGGGAAGCAAGATCAGCAAGATACGGGAAATCGTCAAAGCAATCAACGGCATCACCGACCAGACCAAGGTTATTGCCTTTAACGCCGCCCTGGAATCAGCGGGAGCCGGGGATCGCGGGAAGCGATTTTCGGTGGTGGCCGGCGAGGTAAACAGTCTTGCGGACGACATTGCCGAGCTGACAAAAAAAATACGTGAACAGCTTGAGGAGATTCAGGGCTCGTCCTCGTCGCTGATCATTTCCAGCGAGGAGAGCGCCGATAAGATCGCCGAGGGAAACAATCTTATAAGGGAGCTAGAGGATGTTTTCCGGGAGATTCGTTCCGGTGCGGAGATAACCGCAAACCAAGCACAGTTGATAACGGTTTCCACGCAGAAACAGCAAAAGTCCACGGAACAGATAAATCTGGCCATGGCGGATATTTCCGGCGGCCTTGGCAATTTCCTGCGTTCGACGGAAATTGCAACAGCCTCCGCAGAGGAGCTTACGAGGATGATCGAGGAGCTTGGTAGCCTCCTTAACATCAAAAACGAAACTTTGGTATCCTCTGGGGTTAAGGTTACCTAAACACGGAATCACTTATGGCAATAGACAGGGAAAAATATATACCAAAATATGTCGACGAGGGGCTTGAGTGTATCGCCCAGACCGAAAGCCTTCTTTTTGATATAAAGGACGGCATTTCGGTCGATGACGATCTTGCAACCCTAATGCGCGCCCTTCACACGCTAAAAGGCACCTCGCGTATGCTTGAGTTCAAGCGCATCGAGGAACTAACCCACGCACTGGAAAGCGTTTTTATTGCTTTAAAGGAACAGCGCATAGGCCTTACCGCAAACGCGGTAAAACTTATACTCGCCGTGCTGGATCTAATAAAACGAGGGATTGGCCTTGTACAGCACAACAAGGACGATGGCATTGAAATTCAGGAACATGTGAAACAACTAAACGCTTTAGCGATAAACGAGGAATTCACCGTTCTGGTGGTTGAAACCGAAATATCGCCCAAAGAGGTAGCAACGGCTTTATCCCTAGATAGGCCTGATGTCCAGGGATCCAAACCCGCGCAAACGGAGAAATCCAATAAGGACGCAAAATCGGAAAGCATACGTCTACCCATCGAAAAAATAGACGGCATCATCAAAAGCATTGCATCCCTCCAGTCCCTGGAGATTGCCGCAAAGACCGTCTCTATGGACAGCGCCGCGCTGAACGATATTGTCAGGGAGATTTCCGTAAAATTCAAGGCAAACAAGACTAGGGATCCTTTTTTGGTTGCAAGTTTCAGAAAACTGGAACGGATAAGCTATCGTATCAACTCGGCGCTCAAAAACTATTCCATCGACGCCGGCAACAGTATCCGTGGCGCGTATGATACGGTAATCTCGCTTCGCACCCTTCCGCTTTCAACTATCCTTGACGGTTACCCTCGCTACGTGTACGAGCTTTCAGAGGAACTGGGCAAAAAAGCACAAGTTGTCATCGAGGGAAAGGAAAACGAGGTTGACAAGAACATCATCGAATCCCTTTCGGAAATACTTATGCACATGGTGCGTAACGCAATAGACCACGGGCTTGAAAGGCCAGAACAGCGAATTGCGACCGGGAAAAACGAGACGGGAAAAATCTCGATTGCCTGTTCCAGGGAAAGCGGCTACATGAAGATTGTTATTTCCGATGACGGCCAGGGCATAGACCACGAAAAGATCAGACAGAAAACGGTAAGGGACGGTTTCGTAACCGAGGCCGCCGCCGCCGCTCTTTCAAAAGAGGAACTGACAAATTTTATTTTCCAGAGCGGCTTTTCCACGTCAGGCAAACTTAGCAATGTTTCCGGCAGGGGCGTCGGGATGGACGTGGTGCGCGAAGGCATCGAAGCCCTAAAGGGTAGCATAATCGTTGACAGTGTTTATGGAAAGGGCACGGACTTTACAATCATGGTTCCCTTGTCGATTGCCGCGCTTATGGGATTCCCAGTAAGCTCTGGCGGCATGAGGTTCATTATTCCCGCAACTTTCGTGGACACAATACTGCTGGCAGGCCGCGACGAGATTATCACGGTGGTTGACCGCCCAGAAATTAAATACAACGGACGGCTGATAAAACTATATTATCTAAGCCAAGTCCTGCGGATAAAAACCGATTTAGACGCCCCCACGGATGTTATTTTCGTTGTTATCATTCGCGCCTACGACGACATTGCGGCACTGGTGGTGGACGATATTGCCAGCATGCGATCGGTTATACTAAAAACAATGCCGACTTTTATGGAAACTATGCCTATATTTTCAGGCATAGTGCTCAACGACGATTACGAAATGGTTAGCGTCCTGCACATACCCACGGTAATAAAAATGGCAAAGCGCATCAAGACCATAGATCTTAAAAAACGCAACATGGAATTTGAAAAATTGCGAAAGTCGATACTGGTCGTTGACGATTCCAAACCCACGCGCGAAATCGAAAAGGAAATCCTTGCGTCGGAGGGGTACCTTGTGGACACGGCCACAGACGGGGCGGAAGCATTGAGAGCCGCCAAGAACAAACACTACAATCTAATCTGCACGGATATCAACATGCCGGTCATGGACGGTTTTACGCTTATCGAAAATATCAAAAAAAACGAGGAACTTTCGCGTATACCGGTTATCGTCATTTCGTCGATGGCAAATGAGGAAGATCAAAAACGGGCGGCAATGCTTGGCGCGTCACGCTATATCGTAAAAAATTCGTTTGACAACAACAATTTGCTTGAGGCCGTGAAGGATCTTATCGGGGAGGGGATATGAGCGATAATGCCACGCGCATTTTAATTTTGGAAGATTCCGATATTTTTGCCGATATGCTAATGGAATTTTTATCTTCGGAGCCTTACACGTTGGAACGGGTCGCCAACGGCTTCGAGGGTATCAGGCAGGTGTACGGTTTTAAACCGCACCTGATCATCACAGACATCGAAATGCCGCTTTTCAAAGGCTACCAAGTAACGCGCTTTCTTAAATCACGGAAAAACACCAAGGAAATTCCGATAATAATGTTTTCGACATTGGGCGAAACAAGGAACAAATTCTGGGGGAAACATGCCGGTGCCGATATGTACATCGAAAAATCGCCAGGTAATTTTCAACCTTTACTTGATTCAATAAAAGAAATCCTTGCCACTCCTAGGAATATCGATTTTTCCACGATAGAACGCGAAGGCAAAAAAATCAACGACAAATCGATTATCGAAATGGTGAACAATCTTCTGGACAACAAGCTTTTCCAGACGACGATTATCGGAATGCTTACGGAACTGTCGGCAAGAGCATCCTCGCCAGAGATGGTTACCAAGGGAATTTTTGATTTGTTCAGCAATATTTGCGAAGCGGAAATCGTGACAATGATGATACGCAGTGGCAAGGGCACCCTGTATGCCTACACCGCAAATTTCGCCCGTTTTTCCAAGGAGATAGCCGACGATTTTTTTGGAATGTGCATATCCGACTTTAACAGCCATTTTCCCGATTTTCAGGTCGTGACAAAAAACAGGGAGAATTTTTCTTCCCCAGGGAACAACCACAAAAAGATAGTGTCATATACAACGCTTCCGCTTGCCATCGGGGGGAGGAAATTTGCGTCGGTACATATCGGTAATTCCACAAGCGAATATTTTTCGCCGGCGATCCTTGAAAACATCACGGTATTTCTAACGGCCGCCACGCCGGTTCTCGCCAACGCGCTTTCCATGTTTGAACTGGAGGAACTACAGAAAAACACCCGCACGGCCTTTGCCCGTTACGTACCCGTGGACGTCATGGACGAAATAATCGACGAATCCTCCAAGAACGTGAAGCAGAGCGAAAGCAGAAACGTGACGGTGCTTTTTTCCGACATAAGGGACTTTACAAAAATTTCCGAGAATTCGGACGCACAGCACCTGGTCGAATACCTGAACGGTTATTTTGCCGGGGTGGGCAGTGAAATAATTTCCGAAGGCGGGCATATCGACAAATTCATCGGGGACGCGATCATGGCGGTTTTTGGGGCCGTTACCCACCTAGAAAACCCGATGGTCAACGCGATACGCGCGGCCGTCAAAATGCTCGCCGCGCTAAAGGACATAGATGCGTCAAAGATAACGCTACCAAAAGACAGGCTGGAAATTGGGATTGGGATTAACTCGGGGCTGTGCGTCTTGGGAAACATCGGTTTCCAGAACAAGATGGATTATACCGTTATTGGCGACACCGTGAACCTAGCGTCACGAATCGAGGGGATTACCAAAACGTACCGGCATCCGCTTGTCGTCTCGGAATATATCTACAACGAAATAAAAAATTATTTCCTGTTTCGCAAGATCGACAATGTCCTCGTCAAGGGCAAGGAAAAGCCGGTGGATATTTACGCCGTCTACACCGGTTTTAAGGGAGCGGACTACACGCCGCGCTCCGGCGAAATCCAGGATTTGCCCGTCGTGCCGGGTCTTTTGGTTAACCGCGAGACTTTCATAAATTACAACAAAGGGTTGCAGATGCTTGACATTCGTGAATGGAAAACGGCACAGGAATATTTTACAAAAGCCGTGGAAGCCGACGAAACCGATTATCTGTCAAAACTCTATCTGCAACGTGCCGTCGAATTCGCGCAAACTTCGCCGCCAAAAACTTAGCTACCTGCCGGCAAGCTCCAGCCGCCCAACGGCTTCCTCTTCCCTATCCGCCGTTTCGCCTGCAACCGATTCATCAACGGCTCCAAGCGGTGCCTTACTCGAAAGCTTAATCCCCTCCCCCCGGCAACCCGCCGTGAAAACGGTGCCGGCGGGCCAGTCGCGCCCAAGGAGCATACGCGACAGCGGATCCTCAAGCTCCTTTTGCAAGGTTCGCCGCAGTGGCCGTCCGCCGAACTTGGGGTCCCATCCCTTCTCTATAAGGAAGCGGCGCGCGGCGGGAAGCACGCGGATACTGTAATCCTGTTCGGCAAGCCGCGAGGAAAGTTCCGCAAGCTCTATGTCCAAAATAGCCTCGATCTGCCCCATGTCAAGCGGGTGGAACACCACCACGTCGTCAACCCTGTTCAGGAATTCCGGATTGAAAAGCCGCTTTAGTTCGGACATCGCCTGTGACTCTATTTCGGCCATGTCCATAAGGCCGGAACCCGAGGCAAAACCCAGCCGGGAATCGCGGGATATTTCCCTGACGCCGGCGTTGCTGGTCATGATGATAACGGTGTTGCGGAAACTTACCGTGTGCCCCAGATTGTCCCGCAACTCGCCCTCCTCCAAAACCTGCAAGAGCAAATTGAAAACGTCGCGGTGGGCCTTTTCTATTTCGTCAAAAAGCACGACACGGTATGGATTGCGCCGAATTTTTTCGGTAAGCACCCCCCCCTCCTCGTAGCCGACGTAGCCCGGAGGCGCGCCGACAAGGCGCGACACATTGTGCTTTTCCATAAAGTCTGACATGTCTATCCGCACAAGCGATTCCTCGCTGCCGAAAAGGTATTCGGACAGGCGTTTGGCAAGAAGCGTTTTGCCCACGCCGGTGGGCCCCAGAAAAATAAAGGAGCCCATTGGACGACGGGGCGACGAAACGCCGGAACGGGATCGGCGTATCGCCGAGGATATTTTCTGCACGGCGTCTGCCTGGCCGATCACGCGCTTGTGTATCTCCGCTTCCATGCACAGCATTCGCTTCGACTCGTGTTCCTCAAGGTGCATAAGGGGAATGCCGGTGGCCTGCGAAATCACCCGGCGAATGTCGGCCTCGTCAACCCTGATCCTTTCCCTGTTGTAGGCACGTTCCCACGCGACGCGGGCGTTTTCCAGTTTGGAGCGCAGAGCCCGAACCCTGTCCCGAATCACGGCGGCGTGTTCGTAATCCTGCGCCGTCACAAGGGCGCTTTTTTCCTCGACAAGGCCAAGGATCTCCGCCTCGATGCTGGCGATTTCCGGCGGCTCGATGTTGTTTTCAAGCTTCCGCATCGCGCCGGCCTCGTCCATAATGTCGATCGCCTTGTCCGGCATGAAACGCCCCGTAATAAAACGCCCGGAAAGCCTTACGGCAAGATTCACCGCCCCGTCGGTATAGGAAACCTTGTGATGGTCCTCGTACTTTTTCTGAATCCCCCGGAGTATCCGCATGGTCTCGTCCATGTCGGGCTCCTCGACAAGCACGGTCTGGAAACGGCGTTCCAGGGCACCGTCCTTCTCGAAGTGCCTGCGGTACTCGGCAAGCGAGGTCGCGCCGATGCACTGAATGTCGCCCCTGGCAAGCCCAGGCTTGAGCATGTTGGAGGCGTCTATCGTTCCCTCGGCGCCGCCGGCCCCGATAATCGAGTGGATTTCGTCGATAAAAAGAATGACGTTTCCCGACTGGGTTATTTCCTTGGTAATCTTTTTCAGGCGTTCCTCGAATTCCCCCCGGTACTTCGTTCCCGCCACAACCGCGCCCATGTCAAGCGAGAGCAGCCGCCTGCCGGAAAGGGCCTCCGGCACTTTGTCGGAAACAAGAAGCTGGGCAAGGCCCTCGACAATTGCCGTCTTTCCCACGCCGGGCTCCCCGACCAGCACGGGATTGTTTTTAGTCCTTCTGACAAGAATGCGGACGATGCGCCCAATCTCGTTCTGCCGGCCAACCACCGGATCCAGCTTGCCCGCCTTCGCAAGGGCCGTCATGTCGCGGGAAAAGCCGTCCAGCGTCGGGGTAAGGACGGGATACGACGCGGGCCTGACCCTGGGCTTCGATTCGGAACGCGGCCCCTGATGCCTGGACGGCCTGTCCCTATGGATAAAATACGAGGGGCAGCCGTTCGCCGAAATATACTCCGTCCCGCCACTACGCAAGCCGGAGGGGCGGGTAAACGTGGTCTGCACGACAACCCTAAGCAAGTCTATGTCAACGGCCTTCTGCCCAAGGAACGACTGCACGCTGGAATCCTGCTCCCGCATGGCGGCGAACAAAAGGTGTTCGGTTCCCAGGAAGTCGCTCCCCATCGCCCTGGCCTCGCCCGCGGCAAGATCCACCATGTTTTTTGTCCGCCTGGACGGGGGGATATCGCCGTGAACAAGAATCCCGGGTATGCGCGGAATGGCGCCTTCCAGGGAACGCTTGAATTCCTCAATGTCTATTTTCAAAAAAAGCAAGGCCTTGCAGGCTGTGCAGGTGCCTTCCCTGAGTATCGCGATGACGATATGCTCCGGCAGGAGCTGGTCGGAATTGAAATTGCGCGCCTCTTCCTGGGCTTCGGTGGACAATATACGCTGCACTCGCGGAGTCAGATCGCCTTTGAACATTTCGAGCCTCTTTCTGCCTGTGAAAAATTCGGACTTGGCCGGAACCTCGCCTTTCCGAGCCCGGTTCCATGGAACAAGCCTTCTTTAAATTTAGCTGATTACACTGCTATTTGCAATATCCGGCGGAGCGTCGGCGGCGTCCCTAGAAGTCCATTCTTACCACGTCGCCTGGGCCCACGCCGACACGGGAAAACCATCCCTGCGGAACCTCCAGGGCGTAGCGCACGGATCTGACCGATACCACGGGGGTCAGATCCAGGGGCCTCATGTCCCTGATTTCGGTGATTCTTCCGTCCGACGTAATGAAGGCTATGGAAAGGGGAATGACGGTGTTTTTCATCCAAAAGGAAAGCCGCTGGTCGCGATCAAAGACAAACAGCATCCCCTCGCCGTCCGGAAGACTTGTCCGGTGCATCAGCCCCAGGGCGCGTTCCTCGTCGCTTACCGCAAGCTCGGCGACCAGGGACACGATCCCCCCCCCGGCTTTCTCGATGTCCAGAACGGTCGTGTCCAGCCTTTGCGGGCCGCAAGAGGCAAATCCAAGGTTTACGGTGGCAAGAAAGAGGCACAGAAAGATCCTTCCGGATCCGTTAAAACTCATCCAAAAATTCCTGGCGCTCGTGGATCCTGCGGGACTCGACAAGCATGGACTCGCTTACGATGTCGTCGAAGACCCCCCTGTCGATGTACCTCACGGTCAGGGGGCGCTCCAGCGAGATGCGGGTGGCCCCGTCCTCCCATATCGCCTCCCTGGGGTTAAGGTAGGTGGGCTGGCCGTGCCTGCTTACGAAATGGGTAAACATCGAGTGGTGGTCCATCAGGTCGGTGTTGATGGTGAACGACATGATAAAAAGTTCCCCGTCGCGGAGCTGGAAAAACGCCCGCCGGATAAACGACGTGCCGGTGGTCTCGACCAGGCTTTCCTCCCTGACGGGAATGAACGAGACGTCCCTTTCGCCCCGGAAACTGAACATGCCGTCCCGTTGCAGGGCGTCGCGCAGGGCGTCCAGGCTCATGCCCAGGGAGATCTCCCTGAACTGCCTGGGCAGGCCGTTTTCAGCGTACGCGTTGTTTTCCTCCTGGGAATGGATTCCCGTGGAGACCACCAGGAAAACGCCGAGAAGACATGACAGCATACGAACCTGTTTCATTTGTTCTAATTATCGGCGAAAAGGCCGGCGCTGTAAATACCCGCGACCGGAATTGACCGGCTTCCCGCTATGGCGTATCATGTAGGTATGGGAGTTCGTACTCGCAAACCAACAGTTCCCAGAGGAAAGCCGGGAAGGCGAAGGCGGCGACGCGCCCGGGTATTTTTTCCGGTGCTCTTCGTGCTTGCCCTGGCGGCGGCCGTCGCGGTCGTTCTTTTTTCGCTTCTGCCCAGGGTAGGGATCGAAGCGCCCCGCTTGCCTCCGGCCAGGGAGCAGGCCGTGCCGCCCGAAAGACCCCCCGAGACGGCACCGCCCAGGGTCACCCAGCCCCCGCTCCCTCAACCCCCGCCCGTGGAGCCGCCTGCCGAGCGACCCATGGAACCAGCCGCGGAGCCACCCGCCGGGCAGATCGCCGAGCCGCCGCCCCGGACGCCGCCGGTCGAGAGACCCGCCGAAACCCGCGAACGGGGCATTTTCCTTGTGCAGGTGGAAGACGACGGCGCCGAGCTAAGGCTTACAAGGGTAAGCCGGACGCTGGAGGTTTCGAACACCCCCCTGATTGACACCCTTAACGCGCTGCTTATGGGGCCAAACGCCGGGGAATCGGCGCGGGGCATGGTCAGCCTTATACCGGCCAACACCCGGATCCTTTCGGCGCGGGTGGAGGGGCATACCGCCTACATCAACTTCAACGAGTATTTCCAGTTCAACCCACAGGGCAGCGAGGGCTTCGCGTCGCAGATACAGCAGATAGTCTGGACCGCCACGGAATTCCCCAACGTGCGCGACGTCCAGATGCTTATCGAGGGAAACAGGGTCGATTTCCTGCACGGCGGCATCAGAATCGGAAGCCCCATCGGAAGATAGCCCCTATTCGAAATACAGTTTCCTGTACACAGCCGCTGCCGAGGTAACTCCCCTGCCGTAGTTCCTGGTCTCGGGGAACGGCACGGTTTCCAGGAAGATGTCAATCGGCAGGTGGAAACCCAGGGTTCGAAGCTCGTTGTTGCGCCAGCTCCGCACCCGGCCGGTACCGCCGTTGTAGGCAAACAGCGCAAGCAGGGGATCCCCCAGCCTGTGGTTCAGGATGCCAAGGTAGGTCGTGCCGATATGGATGTTCACCGCGGGATCGTTCAGGTTCAGGTTTAGGCCGCCCGCGCCGCCGGTTCCAACGCGAAAGTCGGGGCCGCCCTGCCGGCGGATACGGGCTGCCGTTTCCTCGGCGGTGGCGGGCATTAGCTGGGTCAGGCCGATGGCGCCGGCGTGGGAGACAATCGACGGCATGAAGGCGCTTTCCGCGCGAATAAGGGCCAGCATCAGGGCCGGCTCGATGCCCACCTGGATCGCGTACCTTTCGATAAGATCCCAGAAGGGCCTGGGGTACCATAGCTCCCAGTCCCTTCTGGTCATCTGGGAAAAATCAAAGGTCGCGCGCCTGGTAAAGCGCGAAATCAGCGTTATCGAATCCAGGTAATTGCCCGTGGCGGCAAGAGCCTCGGCGACGGCACGAAGCTCGTCAAGGGAAAGCCCGGATTCCATCGCCCGGATGTGCTGCATGGCAAACTGGGCGGCGTTGTTCTCGAAAAAACCAACAAGAAACTGCACCGCGTCGGACTCGACCGTCCGCGCCGGGCCGGCCTCGGGCATGGCAAGGAAAGTCTCGCCAAGGAAACCCGCGCTCATGAGCCGGTAGTACAGGGATCTGCCGCTGGAATCGAAGGCGATACGCATAAGCGCGGCCACCGGATCCCCCGACGGAAGCCCGAGCACGGCGACGGCGCGCTCCGGCGCGACAAAGCCCTCCTGTATCGCCCGGCCGACTATCCAGGCGAATTTCGCCGTTATCCCGCTCCGGCGATCCATGACGACGTCAAGCACATGAAGCATACGGTCCCAATCCCAGCCCAGGATAAGCTGCCGGCTAAGTATGTCCATTACGCCGAAAAAGCTTATGTCGTCATGCCAGTAGGAAACGTACCTTTCCAGGTACGCGATTTTCGTCTCGGGGCTTTCGTCAACGGCGGAGCGCAGGATATACCAGATGGTGGCGTCCGACTGTTGGGTGGAAACTTCCATTGCAAAGGGCAACGCCCGCCGAAAGAAGCCAATGTTGTCGTCCCCGCGCTGGCGGGCTATCCGCCCGGCAAAAAACAGAAGCTGGAACCGGATCAGGCTTTCGTCGCCGGCAAACTCGCCAAGGGATCCGCCGGCGGCGACGGCTTCCTCCCATTCCAGGAAAAGGTCGATTCCCTCCCTGCCCGTCGCCGTGAACTGAAAGGCCCTTCCCAGATCGCTTAGCAGATCGGGGTGCCTGAAAAACAAGTCCGGCGATTCGTCGAGCACCACGCGGAAAAAGGAAAGCGCGTCGCGGTGGCGCGAGCGGGAGGCGGCCACGCGACCCTCAATCGCGGCGGTTTCGGCGTCGGTAAACGCAAAGCCGGCCCGGGGAAGCCAGCCGCTCATAGCGTGAAGGACGGCGTTACCGGTCGAGCGGCTAAGCAGAAGGGCAAGCGCGTCCTCCCGTGCCCTGGGCGGGTTCAGCACGTTAAACGCGGCGGCCCAGGAACCGGTCGCCACGGATCCGATAAGATCCCATGTCTCCGCCGAAAACTCGGTTCCCCGGGCAAGGTGCTGGCCAAGAAGCTCGGCGGCGGCGGCGGCGGCGATATGGGAATTGGGGTGGCCCAAGGCCCTTTCAAAAAGGGCGACCGCCTCGGTTTCCGCCCCGCCCTGCCTTTTCAGCAGGCCCTCGTAGAAATCGGCACCGGCGACCGGTTGCGTCGTCGTGGCGCACGAACCGACGGCAAGCAAAAAGAAAACACACGTCGCACGACCCAGCCTTACGGAAGCCCTGGATAAATTGTAAATTTTGGACATTCGAGATCCTTAGCACAGTGGCGCGTTACGTTCGCGGCCCCTCATTGTCAATCCAGCGGGGGAATCCTGACGTTAAAACCCGCCAAAATCAAATTCGGGTTTCTTATGTTGTTATGCCTTGCAATCCTGGGATACAACAGAGGATCCCGGTAGAAAGCCGCGGAAATATCCCAGAGCGTGTCGCCCCATCGTATCTGGTAAACCACCCCGTTCGGGGGTATGACCGCCGGAACCCTGTGCGTCAGTACCGGGGCCGGGGGACGCTGGCGCTGAACCACCGGGGGCGCAGCCGGGGGCGGGGCGACCGGAGCCTGGATAACCGGCGGACTCACCGCTATGGGCGGCGGGTCGGGGGTAACTGGCATGGCAACCGTTTCCGGAGGATCGGGGGGAGGCTCCTGGGCAACCGGTGGTTCCACGGCAACGGGCGGAGGGGGCGGCGGCGGTGGAGGAGGCGGCGGCGGTGGAGGAGGCGGTGGCGGGGCGGGAGGCGGCGGGGGAACCGCCTGCTCGATCCCTTGCCCGGCCGCAACGGCCTGGGCTCCGTCCTCGCCGCGAAGCAGGAAAAACCACAACGCCACAGCCCCGACGATAACCAGAAGCGCGGCGACGGCCACAATCGCCAAGGGGGATTTCCTTTTTCTTTCCTCCGTTCGCCGGTCCTGGGAACGGGGCGGAGTGTCGTTGTCCATGTCGAAATCGGGGTAGTCTTCCGGCCGGGTCAAAGTGTCCATCGTCTTAAGCGACACGTTCAGCACGTGGTGATCGCTGTCGGGGCTGGCGTCCAGATCGTAGGCCTCCGCGGCAATGTTCCCGTCCTCGTCGGCGGAGATTATCATCTCGATTGAGGGTTCGCCCTTTAGAGCCGGCCTGATATCCTCCACCACGATGCTGCCGATATACTGGGCGTCCAGCATGGATCTAGAGATGCTTCTAAAAAGGTCTATTTGCACGCTGTCCTGGTTGTCGTGGACAGTGGTAAGAACAAGTTTCTTCCTGGCGGCAAAATTTTCGCCCAGTATTGGGTAAAAATTGCCGTTGGCGACTTTAATCCCTATCGTTCCGGCCATAAGCAAAACTCCTCGGGCACGCCTCAAAACAAGTTTTGAGAAAGCCCCCTACTATACCAGTATAGGCCGGCACGCGCCGTTGTCAAGTCCCGAGGGTTCGAACGGCCTACTCCACCAGTTCCTTTATTTCTATCCCCAGCGCCTTGGAGATTTTTACGCAAACGTCACAGGCAACCTCTACGCTTGATACCACTAGGGCGTGTTAACGCTACGTAAAAGAATACATATACAGGCAAGCCAAATGAAGGCGGAAAACATAAGGTCAAGTTTGTCGTATCTTGTCGCAACGGCACGGTATGTTTTTAACCGCCTGAAAAACCGCTCCACCTCGTTGCGTTTCCTGTACGCTTCCGCATCGTGACCCCAAGGTTTCTTGCGGTTCCGTATTGGCGGAACTACGGGGTTGTACCTCAGCGACCATGCGGTCATCCGCGTAAGGTCGTCGGAATAGGCCCGATCCATTGCAAGATCGACAGTCGTCTCCCGTGGGTCGAGCGTTTCCAGTAACAATCGCCCGGCATTCGCGTCAGACTCGTTCCCGCCGGACGCCCGCAATCACGGTGTCACTAGCCGCCACGACGTGGTGTTCCAGCCCCCTGCCTATCGCCTGGCCGCCGTTTTTTTTCGCGCGCCGTGGGCGTCGGGGTGCGCCTTGACCGCGGTTGAGTCCAGCGAGAACGCGGGCAACACCTTAAGCCCCTCCGCGGCCATACACCCGTTCCAGAACCCCGCTTTTTGCCCATCGGTTTAGGCGGGTGTAGATGGTGTGCCACTTGCCCAGCGATTCCCCTCCACGCGCATCCAGTTTTGCATCGGAAAATTAGGCCGTCAAGGAGCACCCTGTTTTCGATGCCGACGTTTCCGCGCTGCCTGGGAAGGGTTTGCCAGTACTGCTTTTCGCTTAGGCACATGCCTCAATTGTACCTAACCTGGTCAGTTTTGTGTAGTGTTAACACGCCCTAGTCGGCGTTCCTGAAATAGATGTCGAGAGCCTCGTCCATGCGCCTGATGGCATCCATTGCGGAAAGCCGTCCCTGTTCCAGGGGACTTAGCCGCGCGGCGGGCGCGGGGGCAGTCGCGGTTCCTGCGGGTGGGGCCGGTGCGGCGACCGCGTTTTCCGCGACCGCTGCTGCTGCGGAGATTTCCGCGATTACGTTGTCCCTGGAAAGGGCCATTACCACCCAGTGCCGGCCGCCCGGTTCCCTGTGTTCGTATATTACCGTGGATCCCAAAAGCCGCGATTCGGCCACCGACAAGGTTATGTCCTCGAAGAAGGTTTGGGTGATCGAGCAATGGTTGACCTCCAGGGCCACCATGTGGAGAGTCTGCGCCGTGCTGATTATAACGCCAAGTTCGCGGGCTATTCCCCCTCTTGCGGATAGCGTCGCGGTATCGCGCGAAATGGTGGCGTTTGCGTGCCTTGCCTCGCCGGCGGCCGCGACAATGCCCTGCGCCTGGGCGTTTCTTCTTGCCTCCTGCACGCTGGGGGGAATGGCGTGCAGGGTTGCCGGCGCGGCTAGCGCAAAGGCAGCTAGGGCTAAAACGAAAGTAACTAGCGATTTTTTCATGTTGGAACTTCTTGCAAATATATTTTCCGCCTGCATACGGGGGCGGGTTTTAAACGAACACGGTTTTGTTTTTTACGCCTGCTGGATCCCGCCCATTTTAAGAGCCTTATACCATCTTCCAACATCGCGAATGTACCTGTTCCCAATGTTGGAAGCCATAGACGTTGAAAAGAAAAAGAGCAGTGTCGAGGCGATGAAACAGAAGCCTTGGAATATGATCATAGGCACCACGGCTTCGTTTGCCGCAAGACCCCAAAAACCAACCGCGACTATGCCTATAAGCAGGGACAGCAAAGACACGCAGAGAAACGAAAACCTTGCCAACTGCAAGACAAAGGACAGCTCCTTGTACCTCGTAAGACCGCTGCCCTTGCATTTGCTTTCAATGTACTTTTCGCATATCCAAAGAGCCTCGCTGGGGTTGTCAGTCTTTGTGTCATTCATAAACACGTCGATAAGATACCTCTCGTATTTTTTTGCCTCGTCGTTCTTTTTTTCTTCCGCATAGAACCGACACGCTTCCACCATGCCTGCCTTTCTGAAGATATACCAAAGCACCAACGCCGGAAACGATCTTTTTTCGTGTTTGGCCGACGCGTTTTCCTTTTTGTCAAGTTTCATGGAGTACTGGTCAAAGGCTTCGAATATCCCCTCGAACAGTATGCCCAGCAAAACCGTCGTTATGACAAAAAGCAGGATAAGGACACCGCTATGGGCAAACATATTGCTCATAAACCCCAGCAGGTCGGGCAAAAGATTTGTCTGATCCAGCACAAAAAAACTGAGCAGGAAAAACAGGCTTAGGATGCAGCCCGAAATTAGGCCGTAAAGGAACCGTTGAATGACTATCGCTAGCGCTTCCATGTCGAAGCCTCCTTTTTTCCCACTTTGGGGGATTTCAAGTTTGGTGTTAGAGGAAGTGCCAGTTTGTTTCCCATGGAAAACAAACCGGCGCTTCCCCGCCTGTGCGGAACTACTGCAAAACGCCGTCTGCTACACGCACGGTACCGTTGGTGGTTGTTAAGGCACCCATTTGCGAGAACACGCCGGAGGCGTTATATGCACCGTACTGAATCGTGCCGTTCCCGGAAACAATCAACCCGCCGTCAATTACCCCGTTGGTTATGCGTAAAGTGCCCATGTTTAAAACATTGTTAGCACCGGCGGTACCGGCAGTACCATTGGCACCCCTACGCCCGCTGCCGCCACCGCCCTCGCCGCCGATCCCGCCGCTTCCACCGCGGCCGCCAGTATTGCCAGAAATTTCCCCGCCGTGCATTATAAACGTGCTATGCTCTCCGACGAAAACACCACCTACCCCGCCATAGCCGCCCGCCCAGCCGGGGTTGCCGTCCCAGTTTCTGCGGAAACCGTTACCGCCCCTTGCACCGTTGCCGCCGTTACCGCCACTGTTGCCAGAAATCGTCCCACCAAACATGGTGAATCTACTTCCCCAAGAAACAATAAATACACCGCCAGTTCCACCACCCCCTACATTATTCATCCCGCCAGAACCATTATGGCCACGTGCGCCACTGTTGCCGGAAATTTCCCCACCGAGCATTATAAAGGCGCCGCTATTAAGGTTAACACCGCCACCAGTGTTATGGATAATCCGCGCCCCTTCCTTCATGATTAGGGTGTTACCACTGGTTACATGTACTAAAATTCGGGAGTTGCCGCTCCTGCCTTGCAATGTAATGTTTTCATCCAGTACCAAGGTAATGCCACGAGCGTCGGCCATTGAAAAAAGGGTTCCATCGGAAGAAAGGCTTATGGTGCGCATCGCCCCGATGCCACGAAGGGTGACAACAACATTGTTGGACCGCCTGTTGGAGCTGGCAAGGACGATATCTCCACGACTATTCCTCTCCTCTTGACGCAAACTCTGTGGGCCAATAGCCACATCCTGGCTCAGTTCAATTATGTAGTGGGTATCGCTTTCCATGTTGAATCGAAGCCATTGCAATTGCGCGGCAAGATTGGCTCCGGGAACAGGCACGGGATGATTCTGCCGCAGCCCAAGCTCAATCAGCGCCCTTTCCCTTTGCGGCCCCGGGGGTGTGGTCATGCCTACGGCAAGTTCCCCCATTGCCTCCACGCCCTCGCCAATCAACCCGTACTGCACGGTATCCGCCCCCATTACCCTGCCGTCAACGACGTTGAGTATCTGCGAGGTAAAAAAGTTCGCCGCGCCGAATCTGGATATCGATCCGCCAAGCACCAGATTGGCGTTCATCGCGCGCCCCAGCGAGGCCATTCCCGCGTCGTCGGTATAGCCCAGCATCTGAAAGCCCTGTTCCCTAAGCGCCGCCTGTATTATGGAAAGCCGTGGCACGACGGTATACCTGCCGGTGTGGAGTACCTCTATGGCAAGTATCTGCGCCAGCGTCTCCGCGTCTTGCGCGTTTACCGTGGCGGGGTGGGCAAACGGAACGACGGCAAGGCGTTGGCGACCCGCCGGGCGGTGTCTTGACGCGGCATTTGTCAGTCTGGCCGAAATCGAAGGCAGAAGGCCGATTACTTCCTCCGGACTGCCGTAGGTGATGTAGATTCCCGCCACCTGCTCGAAGCTTTCGACGTGGATGATCGAGGCGATCAAAAGGTTCCTGCCGCCTACGTCGGTTATGCTGCCGGCAAGTACGTAGTCGGCGTTGAACATTCGGTTTAGGCTGGCAATGGTGCCGGGATCGGTCAGATCGGACAACTGGAATTGCCTTTCGTTAAATATCGCGCTTAGCGCCATGTTTCGCGGCACCACGTTGAAAATGTCGCGAAGCTCGCGCTGTGCCAAAAAGAGGCTTGCGATGGCCTCGCCTTCGCCTTCCGCGCCCCCGGTAAATGGCAACACCCCCAGCGTGGGTCTTGCCTGTGCAAATGCGGATGCAACGAGCCCCGCGATCAAAACGACAACGAACATCGGTTTTTTCATGGTCATGTTTCTCCTTTCTCTACAAAATTATTTGCCCTGCCCAAATCTTTGGACAAAGTCTTTGAAGCCAATCGTAAAAAAGCGTCTTTCGCCGTAGGTCTTGTGCATAAAAAGACCCTCATCCCTGAACCCGTTCTTGGCGCACCATATATGCCCCATTTCTAGGTTTAGGCGGTGCACCGTCGCGCTTAGCCTTAGGCCGCTTTCCTTGTAGGGGTAGTGTTTTTCGATGTCCGGCATGGCACGCGAAAAAACGCCGCGCCAGGTTTCGGCCTTGCCGCCCATTGTTCTGTGGTCGGGGTCTATCAGCAGGCCAAAGTCGCCGGTCGTTTTGCCAGGGTACCCTTCTATTTGGTATTCTTTAATGTCAAACGTAAAGCAGCCTATCAGTTTGTCCCCAAGTGCAATTCCCCTGCGGAACACCTTCCGTTTGGTCGCTTTGCCGGTTTTTACGGCCTGGGCAATGAATTTTTCGACGCTTTCCTTTAACGGGGCCTGTATTGGCCCATATGGACTAAAAAGGTGGTCTTCTGGGTACGTCTCTAGAATGGTTTCCGCTTCCAGTAGCAGGCTTTTGTAGCCGGACGATCCGGCTCTGTGTTTCTTTGCGGACAGCACCGAGTCGAAGCGATCAAACGCCTCAAGAATGTTTTTTATGGTTTTTTCCCCGGTCATTTCCCGTATGGCCAGCCTGAACAGCCTGTCCCTGTGGCAGGCATCGTATATGTTGCGCGTGGCGCGAACTGCGCAGGCGCGCGCGATTTCCAGAATCCTGTCAAAATCCTTGGCCGGATCCAGTTCGCGCAGGTGCAAACCGCTGTCTTCGGTTAAAATCCTTTTTTTTGTGTTCATATACGTACTTTGCTTATTGGCTTTGCCTGTGAAAACGCGGATATGACATACCCCGCAACCGGAACGACAACGAACATTCGTTTTTTCACCTGATAAACACCCCTTATCTTAAAGCTTAATTTACCACATGCCCACAGTGGCAAACACAAGCCTGAAAACCATGCCAACTCCGACAAAAGCCGTAGGTTCACCCTTATTCAGAGGCCTGCTATTCCTCCTTGGCTGGCGGGTGCTAAAAATGCCTGTTTACAGGGGTTTGTAAATCTTTTCGATGCAAGGTCTCATTTTTCACCTTTTGCCGAACATGCTAATTAGCGTGGACACCTGTAATCATATATCCTATAGGACAGTGGGTCAAGCGAATTTTAAGCCTATTAGCCATAATGCGGTAAGACATGGGGTTCAATGAGAATTTAAGGGCTGAATTGGACTATTCGGGTATGCTTCTGAAGGAGCTTTCGGCTTTGTCCGGCGTAAATTTGAACACGCTGAACAACTACCTAAGCAAAAGAGGGCAGATCCCATCGGTTGAGGCTGGCGTAAAGATAGCCCGTGCGTTGGGGGTTTCCGCCGAATTTCTTGTCTTTGGCGAGGAAACGGCAAAAAAAGAGGTCAGAACGAACGGCGAGGTAAGGGCCATCATCAGAATCGCCAAGCAACTTGACGACGGAAAGCGGCGGTTCGCCCTGGAAATGATGAAGCTGCTTACCAGGGCGGTGGATATTAAGCCCTAAACGGCATTAACCCGGGGATGCTAAACGATACTGGTTCTTCCGCTTTAAGGAAGTCACGCCCCTATACGCTTGCCCATGGCCTCGGCGTGGGGGGCGCTAATCAGGATGTCGCTCCAGTTTACCACCATGCCCTCTTTTTCCATGGCGCGCATCAGGGTGGAAAGGGTGCGGTTAAAACGCAGCCCGCCTTTCCTTACGAAGGCCGCGCTTTTCTTGCCGCCAAGGCCGCTCCCCAGGGAAAGGATTTTCGAGACGACGGCCGGGATTTCCCTGGAAAAGAGCGAGAGCGTTTCCGCTACCACGGCAACGTAGTCGTAGCCGGGCAGGCGCATCCCTTCCTCGGTCCAGGCGTCGATAACGTCAACCGTGTGCCCCATCGAGCCCATCCCTTTCGCCAACGCCGCCACGTAGTCCGGCGGGGACCGTCTTGTGGACGGCGCGCTTACAACCGCTATTCGCATGTTTCTTCCCCTTGTTATGCCTTTTTATACCGGAAACGCCCGGCTGTCAAGTTGCGGATCACAGCCCGACGTACTCCGAGTAAACCGAGCGGGCAGCCTTCTCGTCCCCGACGTTCCTGACAATCGCCCGCCCGTCGGGGAACAGGCTGAAGCCGATTTCCCCGTTGGAAAAGGCAAGCATGAACCTGCCGCAGCTTACCGTTCCCGACACGGAAAGCCTTTTCCCGAATTCCGCCAGATCGATGCCTGCCTTTCGCCCGGGGATTATCTGGTACTCGTCCCTGCCGCAAAGGCTCGCCACCAGGGTTTCGGCGCGGCGGCCAAGCATCTCGTACCGACCCCGGGCACAGACCGGGCATCCGGGGTTCGCGGAAAAGGGCACGTATTCCGCCGCGTTGTTCCACACGTCCAGCACGAAGACGCCCCGGGCAACTTCCGCCGAGCCGGTGATTATTTTCACGGCCTCGGCGGATTCCATGCAGGCGACGACGCCGGATGCCATGCTGAGAACCCCGGCCGTGGCGCACGTGGAGAAGGAGCCGGCGGGGGGGATCCCCGGCACTAGGCAACGGAAACAGGGGCTCTTCCCCGGAATTATGGCCATGCAGTTCCCGGAGGAGCCCAGCACCCCGCCGTAAACCCAGGGCACCCCAAGCTTGTGGCAGGCCTCGTTGACCAGGAACCGCAGTTCCATGTTGTCCGAGCCGTCCAGAACCACGTCCGCGCCTTTCAGGATATCCTCTATATTGGAAGAATCCGCATGGGCGACGACCGGCTCAAGGACGACTCGCGAGTTTACCCTTGCAAGGTGGTCGCACGCCGCCTGGGCCTTGGGAATCCGGGCAGCCGCGTCCGCCTCGTCAAAAAGAACCTGCCGTTGAAGGTTGGAAAGCTCCACGCAGTCCCGGTCAACAAGGCGCAGGCGCCCCACCCCAGCCCTGCAAAGGCTGTTGGCAATAACCGTCCCAAGTGCGCCCACGCCCATAACGACGACAGTGGCGGCGGAAAGCCGTTCCTGGCCCCGGACGCCGATTTTCTCGAATACCATCTGTCTGGAATACCTGCCCAGGGCATCCCGCTCGGTTTTCCCCATAGCCATGTTTCCTTCCGAAGTATAGCACAAAACGGCCAAACAGGCCCATCCGGGGTCTTGACCCTGTCTCGGCGGATCGTGTATGCTGTGGAACAGCGGCATTGGAGCGGTGTCCGAGTGGTTTAAGGAGGCGGTCTTGAAAACCGTTGTGCCGCAAGGTACCGGGGGTTCGAATCCCCCCTGCTCCGGATGGTTTGACTTTGTGTCCGGAAAAGGTTATGATTGTGAATGATGGCCCCTGATGGGCTGTTTTGGAGCGGTGCATGAGCGGCTGAAATGGGCTCCCTGCTAAGGAGTTGTGCCCGGAAGGGTACCGGGGGTTCGAATCCCCCCTGCTCCGGTTACGGTTTGTATAGAAATAGAGGTTGTAGCTCAGCTGGATAGAGCATCAGATTGCGGATCTGAAGGTCGTACGTTCGAATCGTATCAGCCTCAAACGTAAGTCTTTACGTAGCAAGGAATTAGCCTACCCGAAAACGGATGGCGT
>Ga0209755_10001469_pt1 | contig 36422 bp, 33 predicted proteins | sample TergutCo191P1_FD_187301 | JGI IMG/M metagenome (GOLD analysis project Ga0209755, IMG submission 187301) | Cornitermes sp. P1 segment gut microbial communities from Petit-Saut dam, French Guiana - Co191P1 (SPAdes) (version 2) | ecosystem: Host-associated > Arthropoda: Insects > Digestive system... | reverse complement strand
CGCTCAATCGCGCAGATTAGTGGCGTGGGGCGGGGTTATGTGGTTGGCGTTAGGTTCGCGGAGCGAAACGAACGCAACCACTTCCCCGGCCAAGCCAATCATCCAGCGATGAGTGCCAGCGCGTCCCATTCACCCCGCGCCCCACCCCCCATGCCCACCGCATCCGCCCGAGTCGCCCACCCCCACCCCATGGAGGTATTGTGAAGGAAAACCGCAAGGCGTCTGACGTAGCCATCCTGTCCCTTGGCGGGCGGGTTTTGACCTTTGTGGGGCGCACCCTATATGTGGGGCACTTCGGCTCGGCCCATCCCTTGCTCAATGCCTTTGCCCACGCCCTTCAGGTGCCCCAGGTGCTGTTTAATATTGCGGGTACTGCACTGACCACGGTGATGATACCCGTGTACAATACCCTGCTGGCAGAGGAAAAGCGCGACGAGGCCAAGGCATTTATCGACAATGTTATTACTATCTCGTTGCTGTTTTTATTTTTCGTGGTGGCGGCGGGGTTGGCGGCGGCACCGCTGATTTCCCGTGTGGTGGGAGGGGCGGATTTCGGGGAAGGCGCGTATTTGACATTCGCCTTGCGCTTTCTCATGCCCACCATGATTTTCTTTGGCTTCGGCGCGATTTTCACCGGGCTGTTGCAATCCCACGGGCGGTTCCGTCTGCCCGCCTTGGTAAGCGTACCCGGCGGGATTATTTTAATTGGCTATATGATTTTTTTTGGCGACCGCTTCGGCGTGACGGGTCTGCTCTTCGCCACCTTGCTGGGGGTCATTTCACAGCCCCTTATCCTGTTGCCCGCAGTCAGAAGGCTGGGCTACCGCTACGCCTTCTCTCTGGACTTTAAAAATAAAAGTATCCGCGCCGCCGGGAAGCTTTGCGTCCCGGTGCTCATCTCTGTGGTTTCCTATCAGGCGCATTTTATTTTTGCCCACGCCATGGCCCTGCGCATGGGGCTTGCGGCCATAGTGGACTATGCCCAGCAGCTGGTGCTGGTGTTTATTTTTATCATCGTGCTGGCGGTGGCGGCGGTGTATTTCCCTAAGCTTTCCGCGCTGTGGGCGGTAAAAAAGGTAGGCGAATATAACGAAAACTTGAAAAATGCCCTGCTTTATACTATATTTTTGGTGCTTCCCGCCGCCTGTGGCCTGTTTTTGCTACGCTTTGACATTGTGGAGCTTTTGCTTAACCGGCGGGGGCTGGTGGATGTGCGCCTGGCGGGTAATCTAATCGGCCTGTACGCCGTGGGCGTGGTGGGGACAAGCCTGAAGGAAATCGCCGACCGGGGCTTTTACGCCATGCAGGACGCGAAGACCCCCGCGGTATTCGGACTGGCAATGATGGCGGTGAATATCACCGTGACAGTACTTTTGATTCCCCATGTGGGGGTCTACGCCATGCCCATGGCCTATGGCGTGGCGGCGGTTTGCGGGGTGGGCGGTCTGCTGGTGTGCTTGCAGTATAAGACCCGCTTCATCACCCGCCGCTTCCTGGGGGAGGTGGGCAAAATCGCCGCCGCCGCCGCTGTGATGGCCGCTGTTGTGTGGGGGCTTACCCGCGCTATGGATGTGGAAAACCGGATGCTTATGGTGGCGGTTTCCGTTTTGGCGGGGGCGGCGGTGTATTTCGCGCTGGCCTATGCCCTACGGGTTTCGGTGATGGGAAAAAACGGAAGGGGAACCCATGATAGATAAAAAGGGGCGTCTGTTCGGGAAGGTCAGCCTGGTGGATGTATTTGCCGCGGTGGTGCTTATCGCGGTTTTTTTCGTGGTGCATTTCACCGTGGGGGCCCGGCAGGCCCCGGGTCTGGGGGCGGAACAGCCTATACTCATCACCTTTTTCCACCCCACTTTGGAGGACTTCACCGCCGAGACATTCACCTTGGGGGTGCCCACCTTGGACTACGAGGCCCGGATACACATGGGGTACGTCGTCGCCATCGAGATAGGCGAAAGCATACGCTTCATGCCCGACAGACAGGGCAACGAGGTGGCATCCCCCATGGAGGGGCGTTCCTCGGTGCGGTTACAGACCCGGGTCATGGGGCGCATGTCCCACGGCGCGGCGGTGCTGGGCGGGGAAATGTACGTGGTGGGGGACCGGGTCTTCCTCTGGGCGGGCACCACCTGGGCCATTATCCATATATCCGACATTCAGCCGGAAGGGGCATAGCATGATAGACAAGGAAGCCAAAATCTTCGGCAAAATAAATATCATCGACTTGGTGCTGGTGGTGGGGCTGGTGGGGCTTATCGCCTTCGGGGCCTACCAGTTTTACAGCGGGCGGGGGATAATCGGCGGCGAGACACGGGAGTTTATCGCCACCTTTTTCACCGAGGAAATCGAGGACTGGGCCGTGGACAGCATACGGGTGGGGGACTATGTATTCGACCATATACGGGGCAACTTCGTGGGTGTGGTGACGGATTTTAGCATCGGTGAGGCCATCGTGTGGAACGCCGACCAGCACGGGAACACAGTCCGCGCCACCAAGGAGGGCTTTTCCTCCGTAGAGGTCAGCGTGCGCCTGACGGGAACCCCCAGCCAGCATACGGTCATGGTGGCGGGCCATCGCTTCGGCGTGGGGATGAACTATACCCTGCGGGTGGGCGGGAACGCCATCATCACCCGGGTTTCGGGCTTGCGGGAAGTCGGGTAGCTTATGCAAACCCATAGTTTCATTATCAACAAAATCATTGCCCTTCTTGCGGCCTTGAATTTCTACTACGAGCAGAGCCTGATTTACCGTGCCGTGGACGGGATAAAAAAAGCCCTGGGGGGAAGCCGCGTGGTGACGGGCATTTTTTACACCGATGTGCGGGCCTATTGGGAGGGCTCCCTTTTAATGCGGTGCATCGCGTTTGCGGGGGCTGGCTTGCTGATGGGACTGAGGCGTTGCGTCCGGGCCGTGGCCAAAGCCAACCAGTCCAGCCTGAACAAAAAAATCTACCTGCGCCTTGGGCAAATAACCCCCCCCGCCATCATAGGAAAAGCCCTTACGGGTTGTGTACCCTACCGGCTGGTGGCCTGGTTCTTTGCCGATTGCCACGGTGCGGTGAAAATCGCGCCCTATAAATTAGTATACATGCTCTTCCTGTGCGGTGCCCTGATGGTGCCGGGGCCGCTGTGGAGCAATGCCTATCTCCTGCTTTCCGCGGGCTTCTTCTCCACCGTGTTCGCCATAAAATGGAGCCTCTCCACCCGGGAACGGCCGTCCTTTTCCCACATCTCCCCGGCACTGGTATTGTTCGTCCTTTTCTGCGTGGTGAGTATCTTCACCGGGTACGGCGGCATGGACTCGGCAAGGGTCTTCGTCATCTTCTTTTCCTGCGTGGTGCATTCCGTGCTGGTCTCCTTGACGGTGCGCGACATGAAGGAGCTTCGTTTATTTATCAAGCTCCTGGCGGTGGCCCTGGCTTTTACCGCCGTCTTCGGATTTTACCAGCTGGCCGTGGGCATCCCCATACGGCCGGAGTTTACCGATTTGCTGGCCAGCCCCGGCCTGGCCCGTTTGCATTCCACCTTCGGCAACCCGAACAACGACGCCAAAGCCTGGACCATGCTGCTGCCCTTGCTCATGGCCCTGATTATCACCGTAAAATGCGATAAAAAACGTCTGCTCCTTATGGGGGTTATGGCCCTAAGCGTGGCGGCTTTGGCCCTTACCTATTCCCGCGCCGGATATATCGCCTTGGTGGCGGGGGTAGGCGTATTCGTCCTTCTCAGTGCGCCGCGCCTGGTGCCCATAGGGCTGGTGGCATTCATCGCCGCCATCCCCTTCCTCCCGGCGGGCATCATCGACCGGATGCTCACCTTGGGCACCGACACCTCCAGCGTCTTCCGTTTTAACATCTGGCTGGGGGTGCTGGACATGCTACGGGATTACTGGGTCCAGGGCATCGGGATGGGGCCCGACGCCTTCTTGCGCATCTATGACCGCTACGCCAACGAAATCGCCTGGCGTGCCGTACACGCCCACAACACCTTCCTGGACATCTTCGCCCACAGCGGCATCGGCGCGCTCCTGGCCTTCGCCGCCTACCTCTTCGGCCTCTTCAAAGGCGGCATCCTGGCCCGCAAAAAGGTGCCGGACACAGAACACAAAATCTTCCTGGCCGCCGGAATTGCCTCCCTATCGGTGTTCATCGTCTTCGGCATGGGGGAATATATGTGGTTCTACCCACGGGTAATGCTGGTATTCTGGATTATCGCAGGGTTGCTGACGGCAACCACAAATGGAGAAATTACGCGCGATTTATTATCGGATGAGGACGATGATATATGAAAATAATGAAGGAACTCATTATCACGAATATGAACAAAATTACACCAGAGCATCAAAACGAGCATAAATCCTATGAATACTACAAGTATGAAGTTACAGACAGCGCGGAAAAATATGAAGTGTCAAGCCCCAATGACGGCTACCAAACGGTAGTTGCTTTTTATTCCTTGCCGCCCGGGAAGTCAAGCTATCCCTTCCATTATCACATAACGAATGAAGAAGTCTTTTACGTGATTTCAGGAAAGGGCACCGTGGAAACATGCAATGGAAGCCGCACCATTTCAGCAGGGGATATTATTGTTTGTCCCGCTGGAGAAAAAGGTGCCCATAAAATCATAAACACATCCGAAACAGAAAATCTTGTGTATTTGGATGTTGACACAAACAAAACCCCCGAGATTGCATTTTATCCCCATTCAAACAAGGTTGGAATCAGAGCGATGGGCGGAATAAGAAGTAACTACGACAAGGATAATCAGCTGGGGTATTATGATAACGAACCCGAAAAAATAGAGGCACAAGTATGAAGGTATTACACATGATTTCCGGCGGCGACAAGGGCGGAGCCAAGACCGCCGTTTTTGCGTTGCTGTTGGCACTGGACGAGAAAATCGACATTACCATTGCCTGTTTCACCGAGGGGGTTTTTTATCAGGAAGTGCAGGACTTGCCTGTGGAGTCCATCTTGTTCAAGCAGAAATTCCGCAACGATTTGAGTATTATCCGCCGGCTGTCGCGCTATATACGGCGCAATGGCTTTGACATCGTCCACGCCCACGGGGCCCGGGCCAATTTTATTTCCATGATGCTCAAGCCCTTCGTAAAGGTGCCCTTGATTACCACGGTCCATAGCGATTACCGGCTGGATTTTACGGACAAATGGTACAAGAAATTTTTTTATACGAACCTGAACGCCATCGCCTTGCGCACCATGGACTATTTCATCGGCGTGTCGGAGAATTTTCGCCGGATGCTGATTGAACGCGGCTTTGACGAAGGCCGGGTTTTCTCCGTACACAACGCCGTGGAGCCCCAGCGGGCACGCTCCTTTTGCCCCAAGGCGGAATTTCTGGCCCGGTTTGACATCGACAGCCGGGGGAAGACCCTCATCGGCATCTTCGGGCGGTTCGATTACGTGAAGGGCCACGATATCTTCCTCCGGGCCGCCGGGGAAATCTGCGCCAAGCGCGAAGACGCGCTGTTCCTCATGGCCGGCGAGGGCTTCGAGGAGGGGAATCTGCGCAAGCTGGCCAGGCAGCTGGGCATCGCGGATAAAATAATCTTCACGGGCTTCGTGGAAGATATTTTCAGCTTTATCAACGCCATAGACATTAATGTGTGCGCGTCGCGCTCCGAGAGCTTCCCCTACATGCTCCACGAAGGCGCACTGATGAAAAAGCCCGCCGTTTCCACGGATGTGGGGGGGATTTCGGAGCTGATTATCCACGGCGAAACCGGGACGCTGGTGCCCGAGGGCGACTACCGCAAGCTGGCCGAGGCCATTATGTATTATATGGATAATCCGGGCATCGGCGCGGTGCATGGGGAAAAATTGCTTGCCCACGCAGAGGAAAGATACTCAAAGGAAAAAATGCAGGAGAAGTCCATTGAAATTTATCATGCCGTTTTGCGTAAGGAGAAGCGGGCCCACCGGGTCTTCGATGTGATGCTTTCCGGCTATTTCGGCCATGCCAACTCCGGCGACGACGCCTTGCTGGACGCCATTATCAAATCCCTGCGGCGCGAAAGGGCGGACATTTCCATTCTGGCCTTGAGCCGCAACCCGGCGGAAACCACCCGGGAATACGGCGTGTTTTCCATTAACCGCTTTAATTTGTTCAGCGTGCGCCGCTATATGAAGCGGGCACGCCTCATGGTATATGGCGGGGGCAGTCACATGCAGGACGTTACCAGCACCCGTTCTTTGGTGTACTACACATTTTTGGTGCATATGGCCAAGCATATGGGTCTGCGGGTGATGCTTTACGGAAATGGTATCGGTCCCATCAGTAAGGCGCGCAATATCGCGAAAGCGCGCCAAGCCCTGGAAATCTGCGACTATGTGTCCCTGCGCGACCCGGAATCCCTACGCTTCGTCCAGAATATGGGGGTGCGCAACCCCAATATTTATTTAAGTGTGGACCCGGTGTTTTCCCTGGCGGTGGGGAGCGGTAGCGTTCCCGAAGAAATCGTCCTGGACAAAGATAGGCAATATTACGCGCTGTCTTTGCGCCCGTGGCAGTATAACGAGCCCGGCTTTGTGGACAAAATAGCCGACATGGTAAACTACGCGGCGCAAGCCTATGGCCTTGTGCCTTTGCTCATCCCCATGCACCTGATGGACATGGCCATCCTGCGGGAAACGGCGAAGCGAATCACGGGGGAATACCTGCTTTTGCCCCGGGTATACCGCTACAATGAAATTATGGCTGTCATGGCGGAGAGCCGGTTCGTGGTGGGGATGCGGCTCCACGCGCTCATTTACGCGGCGGGGATGGGCTTGCCCATTATCGGGCTGGTGTACGACCCCAAGGTGGCCAATTTTATCGCGTATGTAAACGCGGTGCATCAGGTGGATACCTCCGCGCTGGATTTGCCCGCCCTGAAGGGAATGGTTGACGCGATTATGGCGGACCCTGCCGCCAGGGAAAAAATCGCCGCCCAGAGTCAACGCCTCCGCGCCCTCTCCAGCCGGGACGCCCAGGTAGCCATCGCATTGCTGGAGGGCCCATGGGCGACAAGTTGACTTTTAAAAGGCTCCTGGTGCTATTGGGGGTGGCGGCGGTTCTTGTGGGGACGGCGGTGGCTTTGCCCTGGCTTCGCGGGCGGCTGCGCCCCCCACGTGCCCCTTCTGTTTTGGCGGAGGGCTTTGTTGTGGGGGAGGTGTTGCCGGTGGACTTGCCCCCCCGCCCCGAGGGGATTTACCCCCCCCTCATGCCCGAGGGCGTCTTCGATTTTCCCTCCCTTCATATATATAGCGCGTTGCACCCCTTCGCGCCGGAACGTGAATTTTGGCACGACGGCACCGTAGCGATTTCCGGCACGGCGGAGCCCTTTCTCATGGAAAGCACCCCGGTACGCATACGGGGGCGGGGCGCGTCCACCTGGGCCTACGGGCCCGAGAAACGCCCCTTGCGCCTACGCTTTGCACAGCCGCAAAGGGTGCTGGATTCCCCCGCCGAGGCTACGGATTGGGTACTTATCGCCAATCTCTTTGACTTGACCCTCCTGCGCAACCATTTGGCCTTTTTCCTGGCGGGCACCTTGGAGGGGATGTGCTGGGCTCCCTTTTCCCGGCTGGTGCATGTGTATATCAATGGCGAATATGTGGGGGTGTATCAGCTTGCCGACGAGCGCGACACCAGCCCGGGGCGGGCCAGCGGAGACTTCCTTATCGAAATTGACGGCGGCCCAGCCGTGCGGGATGCCTTTATCCGGCGCGGCGACATAGAGGGCGTGGATTTCCTTTTTATGAACAATTGGGCCATCAGCGTACGCCATCCCCATCGCCGGGAGCGCACCCATCACATGCACACTTTGCGCCACTTCCTCACCCAGGTAGACACGGCCATCCAGAGCCACGACTACGCCCGCATCGCCGCGCTGGTGGATATCCCGTCCTTCATAGACTATTACCTCCTCCAGGAATGGTTCAAGAATATTGATATCTCCAACCGCAGTATCTTTATGCAAATCCGGGGGAGCGCGGACGCGAAGCGGCTCTACTTCGGGCCGGTGTGGGATTTTGACCGTTCTTCGGCCAATATGGGCTCCTGGTACCAGCCGGAGCATATCTTTGCCGGGCATTACAATGTATGGTTTGCGGACATGCTACAGGTGCCGGAAATCCATGCCCGCGCCGCCACCCGCTGGCACGAAATCCGCGCAAGCCAAATCCCCGGCATGACGGCCTATGCCCAGTATCTCATCCTGCGCTATGCCGAAGCCTTCCACCGGAACTTCGAAAAACACGACCATATCTTTGGCGGATATCCCGACTGGTTCCGCCTGATATCGGAAAAACTGCGCACCCTCTACGGCTTTCGCCCCCAAGCGGAATACCTCCTGTTCTGGCTGGAGGCGCGGGCGGTTTGGCTGGATGGATATTTCTCGCCACAAAGCCCGTGAAAATAGCCCGCACCCTTGCGCCGGTATGGCAATAATGGTATGTTAGGCGTTGTGTGATTATTTTTGTTGCATGGAGGATGTAACTTGACCGCTTCACGTACCCGGCATCTGGTCATTTTGGCCATGATGGCAGCCATGGCTTGTTTGTCCGTGTTTTTTATCCGCGTCCCGGTAATGCCGGGGGCCCCCTTCCTTACTTATGACCCCAAGGATGTAATCATTGTTATCGGCGGGTTTATGTATGGCCCGCTGGCGGCCTTTACGTTGGCCGTGATTACGGCCTTGGTGGAGATGGTCACGGTATCGGAAACGGGCTTTTGGGGGATGCTGATGAACGTGGTGTCAAGCTCGGCCTTTGCCGTACCTGCGGCGGCGATATATAAATTCCGCCGCACCTTGCCGGGGGCGGTCATCGCCTTGGTGGTGGGCGTGAGCCTTGTGGTGCCCGTGATGCTACTCATGAATTATCTGATTGTGCCTATATTCATGCCCTTTGTGGAACGCGCCGACGTGGTGGGTATGCTTATCCCCATTTTCCTGCCCTTTAACGCAATAAAATACGCCCTCAACGCATCCGTGGTATTCATCGTGTATAAGCCCATTGTCACCGCGCTGATGGCCTCGGGACTGTACCGCCCCCTTTCGGAAGGGAAGCCGGGCCGCATTCATGTGGGCGTGATGCTGACGGCGGCCGCCATTTTGGCTGGGTTGCTCTTGGTTATCGTGTTCTTGCACCGGGGAGGGGAATCGTGAAATTGGAACGCACCACCTATGAAACCGAGCCGGTGGGAAGCGTGGCGGAAGCCGTGGCCGAGCTGGCCGCCGCATACAACCGCTTGCAAAACGCGCTCCATGCCGAGCCCGCCACCTGGGTGGTCTTCGGCGAGGGCTTGCGCACCGCCATCCACAAGCCCGTGGACATAAGCGGGAACAAGGGCCTGAAGCTTAGCCTGTACGAAATCGGCGTGGCCTACGCCCCGGACAGCCAAAGCAATCTGCCCGGCCGCCTGAGCGTAAACGACGAAAAGCTGACCCGCGCACTGGAAGACCGCGCCGAAGAACTGAAGGTCTTTTTTACATGCAAAAAGGTGGGCCTTCTGCCCCGACTGTGCAAAATCCTCAGCGAATTTAGAGCAAATAGCGCGCCCCTTGACGGCGCGATGGACGAATACTGGGAGCACATTTATCCCCCGTTGGTCAGGTTGAACAACGAATGCCGGCGGCTACAGGCATTTTGGGGGGATTAGGGGCTCCGCTCATTCCAGTGACAATAGATGTGTAATGCAATCCGCGAAGCCCTGCCCGCTTTCTCTTTCCGAGAGGTAGGCGGGCTTATTTTTTAGCATGGCCAGGAAGGGGCGGATGTTGGCCACGGCACAGGCGTGGGGGAAGAAGGCGAACATGGGCTCGTCGTTGGGGGAGTCGCCGAAGAACAGGGCGGTTTCCTTGAAGCCGGGGTCGCCAAAAATCTGGGTGAGGAGCATTTCCGCCATGGTGCGTTTATCGTAGGCCCCGAACCAGGTGTTGACATGGATGGAGCTAACCTTGGCCTGGGCACCCAAGTGCTGGCAGATGTCACGGATTTTGTAGGCCGCCTCCAGCCCCAGATGGGGCTCGTCCTCGCAGAAGTCGATGGCAAGGTCATACCGCCGGGCGAATTGGTCCTTCGCCACCCGGCAACCGGGAACCTGGGCAAGGCAAGCGTCGCGCACGGCGGCCAAACGGGCTTGGGCGTCCGTACAGGCCAGGGGGTGGGTCAGCTCGCCGTAGCCCTTTTCCCCACGGAAATAACAGAAGGCCCCGTTCTCGCCGATAATGGCGTCGGCCGGCCACTGGCGGATAATCATATCGCACCACCCGGCGGGGCGGCCGGTGACGGGGATGACCCGGAGCCCCCGCTCATGCAAGGCCCACAAGGCACCATAGGCGTCGGGATGCAAACGCCCCCGGGTGGTGATGGTGTCGTCAATGTCGAATAATATGTACTTCAACTGCCGCGCCACACTCGCGGGAAAATCCGTGAAATTTTTCATGCGGACATGATAGCATAGGCGTTGTGTGGTATGCTATAAAAAAATTCCGCTATATGTCCATGAAAGGACAATGTCATGCAAGCAATTCAAATCGCCCAGGGCTGGCGCGACTATATCTTAATTGATGCAGGAGACGGCGAAAAGCTGGAACGCTGGGGCGATGTCACCGTCATCCGGCCTGACCCCCAGGCCATCTGGCCCCGGACGCGGGGGGTGGACTGGGGCGTTGCCGACATGCGTTATCACCGCAGTAAAGCCGGAGGCGGTCACTGGGAGATGCTTCGCGACGGCGTGCCTTCGGCCTGGAGCATTGCCTATGACCGGATGCGTTTTCATATACGGCCCACGGGGTTTAAGCATATGGGACTGTTCCCGGAGCAAGGGGTGAACTGGCGGTGGATGCAGGAAAGGATTCGTAGCGCGGGGCGTGAGGTGCGGGTGCTGAATCTTTTCGCCTATACCGGAGGCGCGACTGTGGCTTGTTTGCAGGCGGGAGCCCATGTCACCCACATAGACGCGGCCAAGGGCATGAACCAATGGGCCCGGGACAATGTGACCCTGTCCGGCATGGGGAACGTTCCCCATCGGGTGCTGACCGACGATGTGTTAAAATTTGTCCACCGGGAAGGGCGGCGCGGCAACCGCTACGACGCCATTGTCATGGACCCGCCGGTCTTTGGGCGGGGGCCGGGGGGCGAGATGTGGAAGCTGGAAGATAAATTGGTTGAACTGGTCACGAATTGCGCCCGGTTGCTCTCCGACGCGCCCCTTTTCGTGCTGATAAATGCCTACACCGCCGGGTATTCCCCAGCGGTGTACGGAAACATTCTGGCCGCCGTATTCGGAAAAAAAGCCCCACTCCCCAGCATTTCCACCGGGGAAGTGGGGCTTTTGGCAAAAAGCGGCCTTATCCTGCCCTGTGGTATGTATGCGCGGGCATGTTTACCGTCAGCTCCGTAATCCATTCGTCCGCCATTTCCACCAAGACACTGGGCGGGACCGTTCCCTTTGCGAAGGCTTTGGCCATTTCCACCGCCTCCAGGCGCGAATCGGTGAGGGCGCAGGTTTGCTCCCGCTCCAGCACCTTGCCGTCGGTGGCCAGCTTGTCCACCCGCAGGGCATACAGCTCCCCGTCGTCCCGGGAGGAAATCACCTGCACATAATACACCAAAACCCATTCCGTGCCGTCCTCGTGCCGAATCGTTACCTCGCAAATCTGCTCATTTGTACGCATAAAATAGCTCCCTTCCCTGGGGCCGCGCCCCTGTTCCTGCTACACAAATTATATACTAAGAGTAGCCCAATGCAAGGTTCAGATAGCGTCAAAATAGCCTAAATGTATCCAAAATAAGCCTTTTGTAGACAAATAGTAACATTAATTGAGGCGTTTTGAGGCGAATTGAGGCCGATTGAGGCTTTTTAATTACGCCCGCGTGCTATAATGCGCAAAACGAGAATTTCGGAGGGATGGCCTTGTATATTCGGAAGACAGAGCCCGCTGACCTGGACGCGGTAATGGAGATATACGCCTACGCCCGGGAGGCCATGAAGGGCGCGGGCAATCCCTATCAGTGGGGGGACGTGCACCCGCCCCGGGCCCTCATTGAAGCGGACATTCGAGTGGGGCACAGCTATGTCTGCGAAGCGGTTGGGCGCGTGGTGGCGGTGTTTTATTTCAACGTGGAGGCCGAGCCCACCTATGGGCACATTCATGGGAATTGGTTGAATGAAACCGCTCCCTATGGCGTGGTGCACCGCATTGCCCGGGCGGAGGACGCCAAGGGCGCGGGTGCGGCCTGTTTGGCATGGTGTTTCGCCCAAAGTCAAAATGTCCGTATCGACACGCACAAAAATAATGCCCCCATGATTAGCCTTTTGGCGCGGCTGGGGTACCAATATTGCGGCGTTATCCGGCTGGGCTTGTTTGACGACCCGGAAATGGACGAGCGCGTCGCCTATCAGAAATGTACCCCCATTTTGCACATGAAGGGGCTCGCCGCCCGTCTGCAAGCGGCGTCCTATAGCTATTATCACGAAAACCGGGAGCTGATTACCGACCGGGAATACGATGCCCTCTATGACGCGCTGTGCCGCTTGGAGGCCGAGACCGGAACGGTTCTGGCGGGTAGTCCCACCCGGAAGGTGGGCTACGAGGTGGTCAGCGCGTTGAAAAAGGTGCCCCACCCTTCCCCCATGCTATCTCTGGACAAAACCAAGGAGCCGGAAGCTTTGGCGGCCTTTTTGGGTGCCCATACGGGCTTGCTGACATTGAAGCTGGATGGCTTGGCCATATCCCTGACTTATGGGAACGGTACCCTTGTACAGGCGTTGACCCGGGGTAATGGCCTTATCGGCGAGGACGTGACCCACAATGCCCGGGTTTTTTCCAATGTGCCCCTGCGTGTGGCGCGGAAGGAACCCTTTACCCTGCGGGGGGAAGCGGTGATTTCCTTTACCGATTTTGCCGCTATCAACGCCTTTTTGCCCGCGGAAGCCGCATATAAGAACCCGCGCAACCTCTGTAGCGGAACGGTACGCCAGCTCAACAGCGAAATTGTGGCAGAGCGAAGGGTGCGGTTTTATGCCATTGGGACGGCTCCCGGTGAGGTGCCTTTCCCCGGCGCGGCCAAGTCGGAGCAGTTGAAAGAGCTCGCGGATTTGGGCTTCGAGACGGTAAAGCATACCCTCGTCACGGCGGATACGGTGGTTGAAGCCGTAGCGGATTTTAAGAGGCACATCGTCGATGCCGACATCGCCACGGACGGCCTGGTGCTGACCTTCGACGACATCGCCTATAGCGCGTCCTTGGGGGCGACATCGAAGTTTCCCCGGGATTCCCTGGCCTTCAAATGGGCTGACGAAGTGCAGGAGACTACTTTGCAGGCCATCGAATGGAACACCTCCCGCACAGGCTTGATAAACCCCGTGGCGGTTTTCGCCCCGGTAGAGCTGGAGGGAACCTCCGTTAGCCGCGCCAGCGTCCACAATGTGAGTATTTTGCGCGAGCTTGCCCTCCACCCCGGCCACCGGATAACCGTGTACAAGGCGAATATGATTATCCCCCAAGTTGCGGAAAATTTAAGCGGGAGCGGTTCCACTCCCGTGCCCATCCCGTCCCATTGCCCCGTGTGCGGCGGCCCTACAGAGATTGTCTCCGGCCCTTCCGGCGAGGCTTTGTACTGTGTGGGTACCCATTGCGCCGCCCAACGCCTCCGCGCCCTGTCCCATTTCGTCAGCCGCGACGGGATGAACATCGACGGCCTTTCGGCCCAGACATTGGAAAAGCTGGTGGCCTTACAGCTGGTGGAAAACTACACGGACCTTTTCCACCTACCCCGCCACGAAGCGGAGATACTGGCCATGGAGGGCTTTGGCCGCAAATCCTATGAAAATCTCATCGCCGCCGTGGAAAAGGCCAAGGACGTCCCGTTGCCCCATTTCATTTACGCTTTGGGCATCCGCCATGTGGGGCTGGCCAACGCCAAGCTCCTCTGCGCCCATTTTTCCCATGACGCGCACAAAATCATCGCCGCCTGTGGGGACGAGCATTTCATGGAAATCTTATGCGAAATTAAGGGCTTCGGCGAGGCCATCGCCCAGAGCCTTCACGACTTTTTCACCAATGCCGAAAACCTTGCCCTGCTGGCGCAAACCCTCCCCCTCTTGCGTCTGCAAATCCCAACCGATGCCCCCGCACAAAGACCCCTGGCGGGCCACACCTTCGTCATCACCGGGGATGTCCACCAGTTTAAGAACCGAAAGGAACTGCAAAATTTTATCGAAAGCAAGGGCGGCAAGGTGACTGGGAGCGTTACCGCGAAGACGAATTATCTCATTAACAACGACCCGGCCTCCCCATCGGGCAAAAATAAAAAAGCCGCCGAGCTAAACGTACCCATCCTGACGGAGGCGGAATTAGTGCAAATCGCAAAGGAGCCAACCCCATGACCAGAAACCAGACCCTGAACATGCTCTACGACTATGTTGTGAAAAAAACCGGCTTCCCCGCGCTGGCGCGGGCGTACACCGTCAAGGACGTAGAGGAACTGCGCGAAATCGTGCAACGCTCCGGCTTTGCCCGGAGGGACTGCGGAGCCTACAGGCATTTGGCGGAGCCGGCCTTCCCTCCCGAGGAAATCAAGGGCTTGCTGGGAGAGTACATGGACGCCGCCAACCGGCCGGACATGCCCTTTCGAGAATTTTTGCGCTATAAGGGCATCAACGCGGACAAGGGCACCCGGGTAGAGCCCAAGCCCATGCCCCAGCGGGCGTGGCACGCCGCACAGCACAGCGCGGCACACACAAAGAAAACCCCGCCGACGCTGGTTATCGTGGCGGGGATAGTGGTGGCGGTGGTCGTTGTGCTCATCGTGCTGGGGATACTGTGGCTGACGGGGACATGGAACGCGTCATCTGTGATACAGCTCTACCAGGTAGGCCAGCCGCTTCGCGTGGTCTTCTTGTAGCATATCTGCGCTATAGCGGAAACGCCACCAGCCCGTGGCTTGGCCGGGTTGGTTCATCCGGGCGGCAGTGCCCAGGCTGAAAATATCCTGTATGGGCACAATGGCGAAAATCCCTACAGAGGCCATGGCAAGCCGTATCAAGTCCCAGGCCACATCGGTGCCGGACACATTGGCATAGCGGCGCAGATAATCCCGCTCAGCCTCCCCGGCGGCCTCGTACCAGCCCAGAGAGGTATCGTTGTCGTGGGTGCCGGAATAGACCACGGTTTGGTTATTTTCATAGTTGTGGGGCAGATACGCGCTCACGTCGCCGGGGGTGAAGGCGAATTGTAGCACCTTCATGCCGGGCAGGTTGAAGTCCGTGCGTAGCTTATCCACCTTTTCCGTGATGATGCCCAAGTCCTCGGCAATAATGGGGAGGACAAAGCTTCCCCCCGCCTCCGGCGCGCGCAAGTCCTTCAAATGCTTTTTCAAAGCGTCGAAAAGCGGCTTGCCCGGCCCCTTTATCCACTTGCCTTTGATGGCGGTTTTCTCCCCGGCGGGCACGGCCCAATAGGCTTCAAATCCGCGAAAATGGTCGATGCGCACAATATCCACCAAATCCAGGACGGCCTCGGCGCGGCGGCACCACCAGGCATAATTGTCTTTTTTGTGCGCGGCCCAATCGTAGAGGGGGTTGCCCCAGAGCTGTCCCGTCTCGCTGAAATAGTCCGGCGGCACCCCGGCCACGGCGGTGGGCCAGTCCTTGTCGATACAATATAGCTCCGGCGCGGCCCACACATCGGCGGAATCCAGAGCCACAAAGATAGGAATATCCCCTATGATGCGGATATTTTTTTTATTGGCATAGCCCTTCAGCGTGTCCCACTGGCGGAAAAATTCATATTGCAGGAACTGGGCGAAGCGTACCTCCTCGGCCAGTTGCGTGGCGGCTTCCTTCAGGGCCTTGGGCTCGCGCCGGGCGATATCCTCGGGCCAGCTACTCCAAGCCGCGCCGTAGTAATAGTCGTTCACCTGGTCGGGGTTCAGGAATTTCTTCATTTTTTTGCCGTAGGCGGCCAGTTCCGGGGTTTTAAATTCGTTGGCGCGTTTTTCAATGAGATGGGCCTTTATGGCGGTGAAGAGGGCGTAATCCGTCAGCCACGCCTTGTGGCGGGCACAAAATTGGGTGAGCTTGCTTTTTTGGGCGGGGGTAGCGTCGGCCAGGAACCGGGCATACGCCTTCCTGAAGAGTTCCATTTTGTATGCAATTACCGGGCCGAAATCCACGCTGTGGGCATCGAAGCCCGGTATGTCCGCCACATCCCCTTCGGTAAGCCAGCCCGCCTCCACCAGCGCGTCGGGGCTGATGAGATACGGATTCCCCGCGAAGGCGGAAAAGCTCTGGTAGGGTGAATCCCCAAAGCCCGTGGGCCCCAGAGGTAGCACCTGCCACAGGCACTGCTTCGCCTGGGCCAGAAAATCTATGAAATCATAGGCCCCCTGGCCCAAGTCCCCCATGCCGTAAGGGCTTGGGAAGGAGGTGGGATGCGCCAGCACCCCGCTTGCCCGTTTATTAAACATGCAAATCACTGCCCCTCTCTTGGCTTGGTGCCCAGCGCGTGAGAAGCGCGCGCATTTTATCCACGGTCAAGGGCTTGGCCACGTAGCCGTCAAAGCCCTGGGCGGTAAAATACCCCCCGGCCTCCGCGCCTTCCTTGCCCGACAGGGCGATAACGGGGATTTCCTGCGCGTATTCCGTACCCAGTGCGCGAATGCGCCGCAACGTCTCCACCCCGTCCATCTCCGGCATCATATAGTCCATTAATATCATACTGTATTCCGGCGTGCCCGCCTCCATGCGCCCCAAAGCGATTTCCCCGCCGGGTACACAAATGGGCTTGACGCCGCATTGGGCCAGTATCCCCGCCGCAATACGTAAATTCACGGGTGCGTCGTCAACCACCAGCACAAACATCTACCGCCCGCCCTTGTCGTAGGGTTGGCCCACGGCCTTGGGGGCCGCCGTATTCTTGGAGGTAAAGGCAAGGACCACCAGCGTGGCCACATAGGGCGTCATGCGGAAGAAGTTGGCGTGTATCCCCAAGTCCCGCAGGAAGGGTATGGCGGAAAACTGGGAAGCGACAGAGAGCATGAGCCCGAAGAAAAACGCCGCGAACAATATGCGCTGGGGCTTCCACGCGCCGAAAATCAATACCGCCAAGGCCAGGAAGCCGTATCCCGCCACGGTGCCGCTGAAGGCCGACGCAATGGGCACGATGTATAAAATGCCCCCCATCCCCGCCAAGGCACCGGAAAGGATTACCCCCGCATAGCGCATCTTGGTAACGGACACGCCCACGCTGTCCGCCGCTTGGGGGTGCTCCCCACAGGCACGCAGGCGCAAGCCGAATTTTGTCTTATACAGCACAAAGGCCGACGCCGCAAGAATAAGAATCCCCAGCAAGGAGGTGAAATAGGTATTCTGGAACAGCATGGGCCCCAAAAAGGGAATATTCCCCAGCCCCGGCACGCTGTCAATGCGAAATACATTGCTGAAATGGATGTGCTGTGACCCGGCCCGGGTCATGGCCCGTGCGGTGTAAATGGCGAAGGCCGCGGCGAACATATTTATGGCGATACCGCTGATGACCTGGTTGGCCCGCAGGTTAATGGAGGCGTAGGCATGGGCCAGGCTGATAATGATGCCCGTGGCCATGGCAATCAACAGCGTGAGAAAAAGCAAGAGCCATGGGGACATGGCCAGTTCCCACACGTTTTGCACATGGTACATGAACATCGTGCCCGCAAAGGCACCCAAAATCATTTTACCCTCCAGCGCGATGTTGACTACGCCGCTTTTCTCCGAGAACAGCCCCCCCAGCGATACCACGATGAGAGGAATCATAATATACACCGTCCAGTGCATAATGCTGTAAAACACCGCCATCGTCACGCGCTCTCACCCCCTTTATCCGCCCTGTCCTGCTCCGGGCTTTTACCGCGCCGCAACAGCCTCCCGATATGCTTGCCCAGGAATGTCTTCACCAGGAACACAAAGGCGCAGAAGTAAATAATTACGGAAATGACGATTTCCACCACTTCTATCGAGAAGCCCAGCACCTGGGTACGTGCCCCCCCCAGGAAAAGGTAGGACACCAGCGTACCGCTGAAAATAATACCTATGGGGTTGCTCAGCCCCAAAAAGGCCACGGATATACCCGTAAAGCCGTAGGGGAGCAAAACATTGGCCGCGCTCATGGTTTCCGTGCCGCTGGTGTATAACAGCGCGCCCCCCAGTCCCGCCAGCCCGCCGGCAATCATCATCGACGCCACGATGCTCCGGTTCTGGTTGATACCGGCATATTTCGCGGCGTCCTTGTTGAAGCCGCAAGCCTTCAGCTCATAGCCGAAGGTGGTTTTTTCCAAGATGATATACATGAGAATGGCGGTAAAAATGGCAATGAGAATCCCCACGTTCACCTGGGAGGAACGGTAGAAGCCGGGGAGAAATTCCTCACGGAAAATGTACTGGAAGCCCAGCGTGGGCAGGTTGCTCCCCTCGGGGAGGGCCTGACTGCGCCCGATGGCCGGGTTGAAGGCGTAACGGTCCACCAGAAACGTGACCAAAAACATGCCGATATAGTTGGTCATGATGCAGGAGATAACTTCATGTACATTGCGGAATGCCTTCAAGAGACCGGGTATGGCACCCCAGGCGGCCCCCGCCGCAGTAGCCGCCAGCAAGGCAAGAATAATGCGCAAGCCGTTGGGCAGTCCCTCGAAGTTGTGGCCTACCAGAATGGCCACCAGCCCGCCGAAGGCGAACTGACCCGTGGCACCGATGTTAAACAGGCCCGTCTTGAAGGCGAAGGCCACGCTTAAACCCGTCATGATAATGGGGGTGGCCCCCAGCAATACATCCCCCACGTTGCGTATACCTCGGAAGCCGAATGTCAAAATGGTGCGGAAGGCTTCCCAGGCAGAGCTGGCGTTGCTCACCAGCAAAATAACAAACCCGATAAGCAACCCCACCGCCAGCACCACCAGCGATGAGAGGAAGCTCATCAGTGCGTCTTTGTTCATACCGCCACCTCGCTTCGCTTCGCGCCGGACATATACAGCCCCAGCTCTTGGAATGTAACGTCCTTGGGGTTTACATCGGCTACGAACTCGCCCTCATACATGACCAGAATCCTGTCGGATACGTTCATGACCTCCTCCAGCTCCAGGGAAATCAGCAGTACGGCCTTGCCGCTGTCGCGCTGGGCCAGTAGCTGGCTGTGGATATATTCGATGGCTCCCACATCCAGCCCCCTTGTGGGCTGTACGGCGATGAGCAGTTGCGGGTCCCGGTCAATCTCCCGGGCCAAAATAACCTTTTGCTGGTTGCCCCCCGACATGGCCCGCGTGGAGGTTACTTCCCCCTGGCCACTGCGTATGTCAAACCGCTCGATGAGCTTGCGGGCGTAGTCCAGAATCGTTTTCATCTTGAGGAAGCCCTTGGCTTGGAACCGGGGCGTATAATAGGTTTGCAAAACGGTGTTGTAGGCAAGGGTATAGTCCAGCACCAGGCCGTGCCTGTGCCTGTCCTCCGGGATGTGGGATATACCGGCTTCCGTGCGCTTGCGGATTTTTGCCTTGCTGATGTCGGTGCCGTTAAGGATAATGGTGCCGCTGTCTATGTCGGACAGCCCCGTAAGGGCGTAAACCAAGTCTGTCTGGCCGTTGCCCTCAATACCGGCGATGCACAGGATTTCCCCGGCCTTTACATCGAAATTGATATTGGAGAGCTGTGCCTTGCCGGATTTGGATTCATTCCCCCGGCGGCTCAGGTTGCGCACCTGCAAAATAGTCTCCCCCACAGTTGCTTCGTTTTTATCCAAAGACAGGATGACCTTGCGGCCCACCATCATTTCGCTCATTTCTTCCTTGGTGGTGGCGGCTACGTCCACGGTTCCTATCATTTTCCCCTTACGCAGTACACTGCACCTGTCCGCCACCAGCTTTATTTCGTCCAGTTTGTGGGTGATAAATAAAATACTCTTCCCCTCGGCGGCCATGTCCCGCATGGTTTGCATCAATGCCTCAATTTCCTGTGGGGTGAGCACCGCCGTAGGCTCGTCGAAGATAAGTATCTCGTTGTCGCGGTATAGCATTTTTAAGATTTCCACCCGCTGTTGCATCCCCACGCTGATGTGGCGGACTTCCTTGTCGATGTCGATGTCAAAGGCATATTTTTTGGACAGGCTAAGCACCTTATCCCGGGCCTCTTTCATCTGTAGCACGCCGGATTTTGTGGTTTCCACACCCAGCACGATATTTTCCAGCACCGTAAAATTATGCACCAGCTTAAAATGCTGATGCACCATGCCTATGCCCAGGCGGTTGGCGTCGTTGGGGCCTTGTATCTGCACGCTTTCGCCGTTTTTGTATATCTCCCCGGCTTCCTGGCGGTACAAACCGAACAGGACGCTCATCAAGGTGCTTTTGCCCGCGCCGTTTTCACCAAGCAAGGCATGGATTTCCCCCTTTTTCAACTGCAAGGTAACGCAGTCGTTGGCAATGATGCCGGGAAACTCCTTGGTTATGTTACGCATTTCAATAATATACAAATCTGCTCACCGCCCCACATGAATATGTAAAAAAAGGGGCGCGTTGCGCGCCCCGGTTGGCTGTGATTTACAGCTCGACTACGACCACGGCACTCAAGCCCGCTATAATGGTGGGCAAATCGTCGTGGGAAGAAAGGTCGCTCACCCGTATGGAACCGGTGGCAAGCTGTTGGAATATGGCATTGTATTGTGCTTGGGTGAAGGTGGTGAAGCGGCTGTTGTGCATGGGAAGGGCTACGCCGTCATCCGCCGCGGTGAACCTGTGTACAGCACCGCCACGGAACCTGCCGTCCCGGATTTCGCTGAGCATGGTGTATACGCTGTTGTCCAGTGCCTTCATGGCAGAGGTGATAACGGTGGGGTTTTCGCCCTGGTCCACGTCCACGCCGATAACCCATCTGCCAGCACCGGCGGCGGCCGCTTCCATTACGCTGAAGCCTACGGCACCCGCCGCTACGAAGATAACCTCCGTGCCGCCGGCATACCAGCCGTTAGCCGTTGCGGTGTGGGCGGGGTCGGCACCGAAGCCACCCATGTACATATAATTCACGGTGATGGTGCCGGGGGCAAGACCCATTTGCTGTGCCGCGTGCTCGGCACCTTGCAGGAAGCCGTGGCCGAAGCGGACAACGGCGGGTACGGGCAAGCCGCCCATGAAGCCCAGCTCCGTAAAGCCTTCGCGCACAGTGGCATAGCCGGCCAGGAAGCCGGATTCATGCTCGGCGTACAGGATGCCCGCAAGGTTGGGTGCCGCCTGGCCGGGTTCTCCGCCGGGGCCGCCGCGCCTGGGGCCGGTGTCAAGCACGATGAAATACGTATCCGGGAATAAATGCTGCGCATCATATACTACATCCTGGAAGTGGAAGCCGGGGAGCACCAGCACATCCGCGCCCGCCGCGATGGCGTCGGCAAAGATGTCCAGCCGGGCTTCGTCGGTACCGGCGTGGGGTTGCATGAAGTCCCATGTGCTGTCGGGGTTGTTGGTTAGGAAATTACGGATGCCGTCCGCCGCGCCTTGGTTAAAGCTGCCGTCGTCCAGTGTTGAGTCTGGCGGGGGGCTGTGGGAAATAAGAAAGATGGAGAGTCCTGAATCGTCGTCCGCAGTAGTTGCGGCACCGTTGTCGTCGCGGCCGCAAGCCGTAACCATGGCGGTCATAGCCAGCAGCAACGCAAGTGAAATTACAATTTTCAAAACCTTCTTCATTAAATCTTCCTCCTTTTGGTGGGGACATGCCCCCCTCACGCTATTGCGTGAAATAGACAGATGTGAAATAAAAAATTCCAGGGGGATTGTACTTTACTGAAAATTCCATGTCAACGTTTGTGATTTAAAGTTAATCAATTAACCGCTCCCTCGACTGCCTTAGCCAGTAAATCCTTTAGCCCCTCCTCCATCAGCCGCGTCTCCATCCGCTCGATAACGGCGGCGTTAGGCTTGTTCTCCGGGTGCCTGGCCACGAAAAGGGTACAGCAATCGTCATAGGGCCGGATGGAAATGGGGTAGGTGCCGATACGGTGCGCGATTTCGATGATTTGGTGCTTGTCCATGGCGGTGAGGGGCCGCAGGATGGGCAACGTGGCGGCGGAATGCACGGCGGCCAGGCTGTGCAGGGTCTGGCTGGCCACCTGCCCGATGGCATCCCCGGTGATGAGGCAACGGGCATTTTCCCTGGCGGCGATGGCGGAGGCGATGTGTAGCATAGCCCGCTTTAGGAAAATCGTGAGCTTTTCCGCAGGAACTTTTTCTTGCAGATAAAGCTGAACATCGGTGAAGGGGACAATTTGTAGCGGAAGCTCCCCGGTGTAAGCCGTAAGCGCGGCAAGCAAATCCCTCACCTTGTCCACCACCCGCTCCGACACATAGGGCGGTGAATGGAAATATACGGGAACCAGCCCTACCCCGCGCCGCGCCGCCAGATAGCCCGCCACAGGACTGTCGATGCCGCCGGAAAGCAAAAGCACGCCCTTCCCCGCCGAGCCGTAGGGCAGGCCCCCCTCGCCGGGTGTGGAATCTACATAAAAATACACATGGTTACGGATTTCCACCCGGAAAATCGTGTCCGGGTTATGCAAGTCAACCTGGGTACCGGGCAACCCCGCCAAAAGATGCTCACCGATGACGGCGGAGATTTCGTTGGAGGTTAGAGGGAAGCGTTTGTCGGCGCGCTTGGTGACGACCTTAAAGGATTTCCCCCGTATCCGGGCGCGGAAAAACGCCAGGGCGGTTTCGCACAGGGGCTTCATTTCCCGTTCCGTGGTTTTTATACCGTCGCAGAAGGCGATGGCACCGAAGATGTTTTTCACACGGGGGAGAATGGCTTCGCTGTCCAAGTCCCCGGTTACGTCCTCGATAAGGAACCGCCCCTGCTCGCGGATGACTTTTATATTGCCGCTGTGCAAGTCCTTAATCCGGCGGCGGATGTCGTCCATAATTTGCTTCTCGTAGAAGCCCCGGTTGCCCTGCCTCAGAGCCACCTCGCCGTATTTTACCAGCATGATGTGCTTTGCCGTGTTTGTCTCCATGGGTAGTTCCTTCCTATTTATAGCCGCTTATTTTACGTAGCTGGTTGACGCAGGTGGTCAACGCTTCCAGGGTATGCTGGATTTCTTCCGGGGTATTAAAATGCGAAAAGCTAAAGCGCAGGGCCGATTCCGCTATTTCCTTGGGGTACCCCATGGCCGCCAGCGCGGATTTATCCTTCCTGCGGCTTTTGCAAGCGGCGCCCATGGAAAGGCAGATACCCTTTTCCGAGAGCATGTGCACCAGCACCTCCCCCTTCGCGCCGGGGAAGGACAGGTTCAAAATATACGGGGAGAGCGGGCCGGGCAATTGGTTTCGAAGGGCTCCCGGGATTGTATCCGTTATGCCGGAAAGCCCACGGCACAAAGCGGAAATTTTACTAAAATGCGCGTCCCTGTGCCCATGGAGGAACCGCGCCGCGTGGGCCATATGGAAAATGCCGGCGGTATTTTCCGTGCCGGGGCGCAGATTGTTTTCCTGTGCGCCGCCATGCATAAGGGGCGCGAGCTTGATGCCGTTGCGCACCACAAGGCCGCCCACCCCGGTACACGCGTGAAATTTATGGCCGCTGAAGGTATAGAAATCCATATCCCGAAAAATTTGCGTCGCGGTAAAATCCTTGCAAAAGCCCTGGGCCCCGTCAACGAGAATTGCGGCACCGGGGTTGGCTTTTTTTATGGACGCGGGCAAGTCCAAATCCATGAGGTTGCCCGTTTCGTGGTTGACATGGGAAAGACAGCACAGCACCGCGCCACCGGGGATTCGCCATTCCCCGGCGGGTGAAATTATCCCCCGCGCCAGCCCCTGCTCCAACGCCCAGTGCACCGGCGCGAGAATGGAGGGATGGGCCCAGGGCTCGGCAAAAATCGTCAATCCGTGGCTTTTTTTCGCCTGGGCCAGCGCGTAGCCCAAAATGGCGAGGTTGTTCGCCTCCGTACCACCGGAAGTGAAGACGAGCTCCTTGGGGGCGCAGTGCAACAGCTCGGAGAGGGTGGCGCGGGCACGCGTCAATGCCCGTTCCGCGACAATGCCCATCTTGTGCGGTGAGGAAGGGTTGGCGAAAAAATCCGCGCTTTCGTGGGCGGGGAAGGGAAGGGGCGGGGTCGTGGCGGCGTTATCGAGGTATATCATGGGTTCACTCCGTTATGCCGTTGATTTGCGCCAGCGCGGCCAGCGCGGCGGTTTCCGTGCGAAGTACCCGTTTGCCCAAAGTAATAGGAGTCGCTCCGGCGGCGATGAGGGCGGTAATCTCCTCCGGGGAGAACCCGCCCTCCGGGCCTATCCACAAGCCAATGGAACCCGACGCGTGGGCGCGGAAAAATGAACGCAGGGATACAGGCGGCGAATGGTCGGGGGCTTCCGAAGGGGACACCGCCACAAGCCAATGCACGGGAAAAAATGCTTCCCCAAGGGCCTGTGGGAATTTCATCGGCGGCGATATAAGGGGGATGATGCCGCGCATACTCTGCCCGGCGGCGGCTTCGGCGATTTTTTGGTAGCGGGCTATTTTTTTCTCCGCGTTTTTTACCAGGCTGTGCGCCGTGTAAAGGGGAATGATTTTATGCACGCCCAGCTCTACGGATTTTTGGATAACGGTCTCCATTTTGTCGCCCTTGGGCAAGGCTTGGTACAGCGTGACGGGAATGAACGGCTCCGTTTCGCACAGGACGGGCGGGGACAATTCAAGAAGGCAAGACGCACCCTTGGCATCCACCTCGCGCAAAACGGCGGCATAGTCCCGGCAATTTCCGTCACAAAGCGTAATCCGTGCCCCCGGCTTGAGCCGCAGGACATGCAGTAGGTGGTGCGCCGTTTCTCCCCGCAAGGTCAGGGCTTCGCCGGCATCGCCCGCCGGGAAAAAATACTTAGGCATGGGCACACACCACGCAAAGCCATCCGTCCATTTCCTTGTTGGAAACCAGGGCCAGCCCGCTGTCCGCCAAAGCCGCCAGCACATCCGCGCCGCGCTCATCAATAATCCCGGACGCGATAAAATACCCGCCTTTTGCCAAAAGGGCGGGCACGAGGGGAAGTAGCGCGATGATTACATCGGCTACGATGTTAGCCACAATAATGTCAAAGGTGTGCCCGGCGAGGGAATCGCGCACCGCGCCCTCCGTAAGGATATTGCCGTGGACTGCCGTCAGGCGTGATAGCTCCACGGGATTAAGCTCCGCGTTCTTGCGGGTGGCGGTGATGGCGGCAGGGTCGATGTCACAGGCAAAAACGCGGGCCGCGCCCAGCAACAATCCGATGACAGATAAAATCCCGCTCCCGCACCCCGCGTCCAGCAGGGATTGTCCGGGCTGTAGCCTCTCCTGCAAAGCCTCCACGCACAAAAAAGTGCTTGCGTGCTGTCCCGTGCCGAAGGCGGAGCCGGGGTCCAGCGTAAAAGTAATTTCCGCAGGGGGGGAAAGGGCTTGGGCGCGCTCCCAGGCGGGGACGATAGCGACCCGCCCCACGCGGATAGGCGCGAAATGCTTCTTCCATTCCTCCAGCCAAGCGGTGTCGGCTACGCGCTGTGTATGCGGGGCGGGGTAGCCCATGCCCGTCAAATGGGCCTGTATTTCCGCCAGCGTGCGTTCCCCGTCAGGGTCAGCGCAAAGGTAAAAAATAACCTGCGCGCAACCGTCATCGGGGATATGGACAAGGGACTCATCCACATAGTCCCACGCAGACTTGTCCTGTTCGAGAAATGCACGGTATTCCCGTGGGTCAACGATTTCCACCCCGGCTATACCCCAGGACAAAATCAGCTCCGCGAGCAAGTCGGTATCTGCGGAAGGGGTCGCTATGCATACTTTTATCCATTCCATGGGAAACCTCAAATTCAATACAGAATATTGCGTTCAGGAAAGACGCCCGAAGATATTTCAATGTGGAATATTGCGTTTTGTAAAAATTTCCTAGCTGGCGGCATTATAGCTTTGCGTTGCCGGGGATTCAATAGTAGGTGCGTGCTTCAGCTGAGAAGTATGGTAATATATCCGCCATGATTATCAGTGAAAATGTATGCTTTGCCTATGCTGTGCCGGAGGATGGTGCAACTGCACCGCCCCCGGTGCTTTGCGGCGTTGATTTCGCCGTGGAAAAAGGCGCGTTTATCGCCATTGTCGGGCGCAACGGCTCCGGCAAGTCTACGCTGGCCAAGCATATTAACGCGCTTCTTTTGCCCACTGGCGGTACGCTGTGGGTCAATGGCATCGACACAAAGGACAAGGCGCGACTGTGGGAAATCCGCAAGAGCGCGGGCATGGTCTTTCAAAACCCCGACAATCAAATCGTGGCTACCATAGTGGAAGAGGATGTGGCCTTCGGGCCGGAAAATTTGGGTCTTCCCTCGGAGGAAATCCTCCGGCGTGTTCGCGCCGCCTTGGCCACCGTGGGCATGACCGAACACGCCCAGTCCGCGCCCCATCATCTTTCCGGTGGGCAAAAGCAACGGGTGGCCATCGCCGGGGTGCTTGCCATGCGCCCGAGCTTGATTGTCCTGGACGAGCCCACCGCCATGCTGGACCCCTCCGGCCGCCGCGAGGTCATGGAGACGGTCAAACAGCTCAACGCCGAAGCGGGCATAACCGTGGTGCTGATTACCCACTTTATGGAAGAAGCGGCCCAGGCCCATCGGCTCATCGTTATGGAAAATGGGCGCATTGCAATGGAAGGCACGCCGCGCAGTATTTTCAAACGCGGTGACGCGCTGGCGCGGCTGGGGCTTGCCGTTCCGCAGGTGGTGGCCCTTGCGCAAGCCATGCGCGAGCAAGGGATTCCTGTGGCGGAGGATATTTTGGAAATAGACGAATTAATCGCCGACGAGGCCGTGCGGAAGGCGGCCATGGCATTTTCCGGTGCATTTTTCGCAAAAAAAACAGCCCCCCCCCGGGAGGCGCGGCCTTCCGCTCCCCTTATTGAAGTGCGCGCCCTTTCTCATATGTACAACCCCGGCGCGGCCTATGAAAAAAAAGCCATTTCCCAGCTCAGCCTTGCCATTGACGCCGGGGAAATTATCGGTCTAATCGGCCACACCGGCTCGGGGAAAAGTACCCTCGTCCAGCATTTTAATGCCTTGCTCAAGCCCACCGCCGGGCAGGTTTTAATAAACGCAGTGGACATCCACGCGGACAAAAAACAGCTCAAGGCTTTGCGCCAGCGCGTCGGCCTTGTCTTCCAGTACCCCGAGCACCAGCTTTTCGCCGCGACGGTTTACGAAGACGTGGCCTTTGGGCCCTCGCGCATGGGAATGGGCGCGGATGAGCTGGACAAAAGCGTAAAAAATGCCCTCGCTTCGGTGGGCCTTGGGGAGGAAGTGTGCGGAAAATCCCCCTTCTCCCTTTCCGGCGGGCAAAAACGCCGGGTGGCCATTGCCGGGGTATTGGCCATGCGCCCGGAAATCCTTGTTTTGGACGAGCCCACCGCCGGCCTTGACCCCCATGGCCGGGAGGAAATCCTCTCCCAAATTCATGAAATGCATGAACGGCTTGGCCTTACCGTTATCCTTGTTTCCCACAGCATGGAGGACGCGGCGCGGTTGTGTGGCCGTATCATTGTGATGAACCAAGGGGGAATCGCCATGGAGGGCACGCCCGCCCAAGTATTTGCCCAAGGAAAGACCCTGGAAGAAATCGGCCTTGCCGTGCCGCTGGTTTCCGGCATCCTTTCCCGCCTTGGGGAAATAAACCCCCATATCCCTGCGGGGATTTTTACCGTAAATGATGCGGCGTTACTGCTGGCAGGGGGCGGGGGCACGCCATGACCCGCATCGCCATAGGGCAATTCTACCCCACCGATTCCCCCGTGCACCGGCTGGACCCCCGGGTCAAGTTGCTGGCCGTTATCGCTTTTGTCACGGTGCTTTTGTTTGTCACGCGATTTCTGGGGCTGGGGCTTGCGGCATTGTTCCTCGCGGCCATTATCCGGCTTTCCCGCGTTCCGGCGCGGTTTCTCTTTCGCGGGCTTCGTATGATTTTGTTTATTCTTATTTTCGCGTCGGTGATTAATCTTTTTTTAACCCCCGGCGAAACCATTTTGTTTTCCTTTGGCTTCATCCGGCTCACCGCCGAGGGGCTGTATCGCGCCGGATTGATGACCGTGCGGCTGGTGTTGCTTGTCATCGGCTCCTCCTTGCTCACCCTTACCACTTCCCCCATAAAACTGACCGACGGCATCGAGTCCTTGCTCCGGCCCTTTCCCCTGCCCGCCCACGACATCGCCATCATGATGACCATTGCCCTGCGGATGATTCCGACTTTGGCCGAAGAAACCGATAAAATTATTAAGGCGCAAAAGGCGCGGGGCGCGGATTTTGAAACAGGGAGCCTCCCCAAGCGCGTCAAGCAGTTCCTGGCCGTGCTCATCCCTCTTTTTGTATCTTCGTTCAAGCGTGCCGACGAGCTGGCCACCGCCATGGAGGCGCGATGCTACCGGGGCGGCGAGGGCCGCACCAAAATGAAGCCCTTAAAAATGAAAAGAGCCGACGTTTTGGCTCTTGCCGTGACGCTATTATTTTGCGCGGGACTAATTTTTTTGCGTTTTCTCTAATATATCTCGCAATCTCTGCCGATAATAAGGTATAAAACCCCTGTACATTTCGTCAGAAAGTAGGTAATGCTATGGACATGAGGATTTCCGGCACGCTCAACGCGTACGCCAACTACTCCGTGAGAAGGAACAACACACCCGTAACCAAGGGGCGCAACCAGAGCACCACCGACAGTGTTTCCGTGAGTGCGCAAGCCCATGAATTTAGCGTGGCGCGCAAGGCCATCCACGAGCTGCCCGATGTGCGCTCGGCACAGGTCAGCCAAATTCAAGCGCGCTTGCAATCGGGGACTTACAGCGTGAGTGCCTCCGATGTGGCGGCGAGGATTTTCAGCGCGGCTGAATAGGAAATGGGCGAATTTGCACGGATGCATTTCGTTTGGATAGGCGCAAACACAAGGACGTTATATACACTCTTCCACTCCGGTAAACGGGGCGGAGGAGTTTTTTATTAGACTTTTTCAAATAAGGAGTACCTATGGCGGGAATGATTGACCAACTCATAGAAATACTGGGCGAGCAAAACGCCCGCTGTGAGGAGTTGCTGGGCCTCGCCCTGGAAAAAAAGGATGTAATCGTACAAAATGATATTGATGCCTTGCAAAAGATTACCAGCCTGGAAAACATGGTCATCAGCCAAAACAACCGGCTGGAACGCCAGCGCATTACCTTGACCGCCGACATCGCCGAAGTGCTGGGCAAGGGCGGGCAAACATTGGACATTACCGCCTTAATCGAATGTATGGAGGGCCAGCCCCAGCAAGCCCCCCTTATCGCGGCGGGGGAAAAACTGCGTGAGACCCTCACCAAATTAAAAGAACATAACGATATCAACCAATCCTTGATACAAAACGCGCTGGAATACGTGGAATACTCCCTCAACGTTATTCGCACCAGCGCGCAGCTTGCCGGGCCGGATTACCCGGACAACGCTCAAGGCGGGCCCGCGGGCTCCTTTGACGCCAAGCAATAGGAGGTACACATGGGATTTACCGGACTATCCATAGCCACCAGCGGCTTGCGCGTGGCCCACGCCAACCTGGGCGTGGTCGGGCACAATATGTCCAACGCGGAAATTCGCGGCTTCTCGCGCCAGCGCATCGTGCAAAAGCCCTCCATGTCCATCGACCGGGGCATGTCGGCCAACAACGACCGGATGATTTTGGGCATGGGCGCGGACCGAAACGCCGTTCAGCAACTACGCAACGAGTTCCTGGATTTTACATACCGCACCCAGGTGGGCCGCCTGGAATTTTACAGCCAGCTGGTTATCGCCGGGCGCGAAATCGAGGGGAAGCTGGGCGAGCTCTACGGCGCGTACAATTTCCAGGGCGTGGTCAACGATATGTGGTTCGCCATACAGGAGCTGACCCGCCACCCCGACGGCTTCGCCACCCGCCATCAATTACTTTCCACGGCCAATTCCTTTTTGAATAAAGCCCGCGAGGTGTATCTGGGGCTTGTGGAGGAACAGCGCAACCTCAACTTTCAAGTCATCCAGGCGGTGGATGATATTAACCGCTTGGTAGCGCAGGTCAACGAGTTGAACGAACGAATCATGCGTAGCGAGATGGCCGGGGACAACGCCAACGATTACCGCGACCAGCGCAACCTTGCCCTGGATGAGTTGGCCCGTTTCATCCCCATAGAAATACGCACAACGACACGGGGCGAAAAAAATATTATCTCCGGCGGGCACGAACTGCTGGCCAGCGGCGTGCAAACCCGGATGGGACTGCGCTTCGTTTCCGGTGACTTTGATTTTGTCATCCCCGTGCTGGGTACGGACGGGGCGACCATTTCCGCTGGTACGTCCATTTACGAATTTATCAATTTCAAGCCCCTGCGCCCGGTAAACTATGCCCACAATAACGATTTTGGGAAATTGCAAGCCTTGCTGGTTGCCCGGGGTATGGCTCCGGCCAACCATATGAGCAGACTCAAGCCCAGCCCGGAATCGCGGCTGGAGGCCATGGAGGAGCGGATGGCGGCACTCGTTGCCGACGGCGCGCCCCAGGATGAAATCGACGCTTTGCAAGCACAAATGGATTATCTGGAAGAAAATATGTCCGCTTACTCCTTCAACCATGAGCTCCACCGCTGGAGCATCTATCACGGTATGATTCCCCGGGTACAGCAAAACCTGGACGGCATTGTCTACGCCATGGTGCGCATGATGAACGACGCCCTCACCGGGCAACTGCGGGAGGCGAACCCGGAATGGAACCCCGACTACGCCGGCAATCCGGCGCGGCCGTTTTTCATCGACCCGGTAACGGGTATGCGTACCCCCAACCCCGCCGCCGCCGACAACGAGCCCTGGCAGAACCTGTTGGACGGCGGGCGGTACCGCTTTGTGTTCCGGGAGGACATGAACGACAATTTCAGCGGGCCCGCACAGCATTGGGACATTGACGTTTCCCCCGGCAACGGCATCCCCCTCTTTGAGCGTATCCACGGCGAAAATACGGGCGACCCCGACCCCTTGTTGCTCAATTCCATTTACACCATAGAAAATCTGCGGATAAACCCGCTGTTGCTCCAGCCCGGCGGGCACAACCTCCTGGCCTTGGCACTGGGGATAGACGAGGTGAACGACACCCGGGTGCTGGAGGCTTTGCAAGTGGCGTGGCGCGCCAACGACGGCCCCTATACCGTGGAAATTGCCGGGCGTCACTTCCGCATACAGGAAGCCTATGTGCGCCTGGTCAACCAAATCTCCATAGACGTAAACGAAGCCATCCGCTTCGTGGAAAACCAGCAAATCCAAGTGATACAGGCCGACAATCGGCGGCAGTCCATCAAGGGCGTATCCATGGACGAGGAGCTGGCCTCCATGTTGCGCTTCCAATATGCCTTCCAGGCCGCGTCCCGGGTGATTAACGTCATCGACGGGATGCTGGGTATCATCGTAAATTTAGGCCGCAACTAATCTCAAAAATCCGTAAGGATGTGTTTGTATGCGTTCTGCGTTCTTTCCGTTTCATGTGGCGACTACGGGGCTTCACGCCGCCCGCGCAAATTTGAATGTGGTTTCCCACAATATCGCCAACGCTGAAATTCCCGGCTTTTCCCGCCAGGCCACCGTGCAATCCGCCGCCCGTCCCCTGCATCTGTGGGACAGCCGCGGCATGTACGGCACCGGCGCGGAAACCCAAGGGATTATCCAGCACCGCAACCGCTTTCTGGATATGAAATTCTGGCACCAGCGGGCGATTCTGGGCGAACATGCCACCAGGCATACCCATCTTTCCTTCGTGGAGACGGTGTTTAACAATCTGCCCGGCGCGGGGGTGCTGGACGCCTTCGACCAATTCTTCGGCCGGATGCACGACCTGCGCGGTAACGCGCCCGACGACACCTTCCGTACCAATGTCATCACCGGGGCGGATGCCCTGACCGAAATGGTGCGACACAACGCCTTGGCGTTGCAACGCCAGCAAATGGATTTGAACCGGGAAGTGGCCGACACGGTGATGATTATCAATAGCCTGGGCCAGCAAATCGCCAGCATCAACCGGCAGATAGCGGACTTTGAGCGGGACGGCTCCAACGCCAACGACCTGCGCGACCGCAGGAACCTGATGATTGACGAGCTATCCCAATTTGTGAACGTGGAGGTGGTGGAGCGGGACTTCTCCACCCCGGAAACCCCCAACGACCGGCGCACCACGGTACGGATTAACGGCTCCGACTTCGTGCGGCACGACATGCATACCCGGCTGGAGCTGGTACCCCGCCAGGCGGGCCAACGCCGCAACGAAATGGACGTGGACGGCTTGTATGACCTTGCCTTCGAAGGGGGGCAGGGTGCCTTTGACATCTATAACCACGCCCTGCGCGGCGTACTGCGCGGGCTCATTGATTTACGGGACGGGAACAATACCCATGTGACTATCGGCGGCCCCAACGCGCCGGGCTATGTGGCCGACTGGCCCTTTGGCTTTTTCACCCACGCGCCGGATATGTGGACGGGCCCCTGGCCCACATTCAACCCGGCGGATTCAACCACCTGGCCCAGATGGGTTAGGGAGGCCGGCTTCGACCCGGGAGACCCGGATACCTTTGACATTTTCGACCCGCCCTTTGACCCGGGAGACTCGGATACCTGGCTTGTAATGGGCTACGGCACCTTCGACCCCCTGGACCCGGCCACCTGGCCCGTGGGCACCCTGTATGCAGAGGATGGGGGCACGACTTCGAATTTCAAGGGCATTCCCTTTTACATGAATCAGCTAAATCATCTGGTGCGTACCTTTGCCCGCGCCATCAACGAGGGGCTGGATGCCCAACTGCGCCACATCCCCGGCACCACCGGCCATGTAAACGGCTTTGACATGAACGGGGACAACCGCAGTGCCCTGCTCTTTACCTACCGGCGCGTAAACGACGCCGAGGTGGCTACCTTTGGCCCGCCCGGCACGCTGAACGCGGGCAACACCACCCGCCTTCGCCTATTTCAGGGCCCCAATGGGGAGTTTCGTACTTATGCACGCAACGCTGAGGGGCAAATCATCAATTTTACCCAGCAAAACCTTGATAACGGGCTGATTGACCCCATTGCATTAGGGCTTACCCCCGTGGTGGACGATGATAACATCCCCGTGTTCATCATGGATTTGAGCGGCATGAACGCCTTGAACTTCATGATTAACCCGGAGCTGACCCGCAACAATTCCCTCCTGGCCACCTCCAACCATCCCGACCAGGGGGAAAGTAACAACGAGGTCATCCAAGGCTTCAGCCTGGTGGGTACTTTCCCCCATCTCTTCCGCGAGGGGCGGATGGAGGACTTTATTATCGCCATCAGCGACCATTTGGCCATCGACGCCAACCAGGCCCTCAATTTCGCCCTCAGCTTCAACGAAGTTACCATCCAGACCCACAACCAGCGGCTTTCGGTGAAGGGTGTGGACATCAACGAGGAAATGATGGACCTGGTGCGCTTCCAGCACCAATTCCAGGCGGCGTCCCGCCTGATTAACGTCATCGACTCCATTTACGATACGCTGATTAACCGATTGGGTTCGTTCTAGAATAAATATCATTCATTGGAGGGGTCGCCTATGCTGCGCCTAACCAGTTCCATGATTAATAATACTACGTTGTTGCATGTCAACCGGAACATGCGCAACCTGGACACGATTATCCGCACCTTGGAAACCACCAAGCGGGTGAGCCGCCCGTCGGACAACCCGTTGGTAGCCAGCCGTGCGTTGAAATTCCGCGCCGGTGTGCGCGAAGCCCAGCAATTCCAACGGAACGTGGAATTTGGCCAGGCGTGGATGGACGTGACGGAATCGTCCTTTTTAAGCATTCTGGACAATCAGATGCAGGACATCCGGCGGTTGCTGGTGGCCGGAGCCAGCGGCACCTATAACATAGAAAACAAGGCCACCATGATAGGGCAGATGCGTGAGCTGATAGACCACATCGGTACCCTGGAAATGAACCAGACCTATGCGGGGCGGTATGTGTTCGCGGGCTTTCGCACCGACGAGCCCCCGGTGTTCACCTCCCCCAACGAGCGGCGGTTCATCATCACCCAGCATTTTAACCTGACGGATGTGGATAGGACGGCCTCCTTCCAGCGGCTGGAGCCCAATGCCGGCGTAACGCCCCCCGTGGCCCATAAGGTACACGTGGTACGGCTGGCCTTCCGCAACCTGGACATGCACGACACCGACGGCAACCGGACTACGGATTCCAACTATATTGACAATACCCAAATTTATGTGCCGGGCTTCACGGTGCTGATGCGAAGCATCAACGACGAAGACGCCTATTATCCCATTGCGGATTTCTGCGTGGAGGGCCGCCCCATCCTTCACCTGATTGTGGAAACCGGGGAGCTGGCCATGAGCGACAATACCGCCGCAACGTTCCCCCGGGAGGGGATAGCCGTCACCTATGAGCGGACGGGCTTTGAGCGCGGGGAAATCAACCCGGCGGTATACTTCACCAGCCGGGAAATGATTGACGAGCCGCCCTTGATAGCGGAGGCGGACCGGGTATATCAAATCACCCAGTATTTTTCCCGTGTAGAGGGCACGCCGACAACAATAGGCGCGACGCTGTTTTATTCCTTCGACCTTGTCTTCGATGCCATCTACACTGACAATAACGACCCCGCGAATTTGCGGCCGGTATTGCCTCCCGGCGCGAGTATTGACGCGGGCCCGCCTTCCGCCGTGCTTATCCCCGCCGAGGTTTTTGACCGCAACCGCAATGTGTCCGTGTCCTACAGCGTGGAAATCGAGTTTACCGACGAAGCCACTACCCTTGCCGAAATCGACGCGCTGAAAACCGACTTGCGCGTGCAAGGCGTAAAGCTTATCCGCGCCACCTTGCCGGGTGTGGAGCCCCTCACGCCCATCCCCATCGACCAGGCCGAGCGCAACCGCTCCTTTGACATGCATGACCAAAACATGACCATCGAGGCCGCCGCCCACAACCATGTAGGCGTCAACTCCCTGGGCAAGAATATCTTCACGGCCAATATGTTCGCTGATTTCAGGCGGTTCTTTGAATTTACGGACAGCCTGGTCATCTCCGACGAGGGGGAACTGCGCCGCTTCTTCTCCGAGAACCCGCCCTACTACACCGAGCCGGTGCTCTCCACCAACGTGGACCGCCAGCTCATCAACGAACGGGCCATCGCCAACGACGCGCTTTTCACCCACTTTAACAATATGTTATTCTTGGTGGACCGCCACATAGACCAGATTACCCGCGAGCATACCCAGCTGGGTGCGCGCAAGCAACGGATGGACCTGCTCCAGGCCCGCCTGGAATCCGACGAAGTGACCCTGGAGCGGCTGACCAGCCAAAACGAGGACACAGACATGTACCGCGCCATCATGCTACGGGTGAACGCGGAGGCGGCCTTCCAAGCATCACTTAGGGCCAATTCGGGTATCATACAAATGACTTTGGCGAATTTTATTAATTAGGACAACGGACTCATTGCAAAGGATGATGCACAGTGGAGTTGATTTTTACCAAAAATTTTGGCGAGATGAAGTATAACCCCGCCGATGTATTTACCTTCCCAAAGGGATTGCCGGGCTACCCGGACGATAACAAATTCCTCCTGGTGGAAATGGAGGACACGCGGCAGACTTTCTTCTGGCTACAGAGCATCGACGATGGCGAGCTATGCTTCCCCATGATGGATGTGTATAAGGCCATCCCCGATTATGACCCTCAGGTGGACCCGGAGGAGCTGGCGGAGCTTGGGGAAATCCAAGGCGTTTCCCTGGCGGTGTACAATATCGCGGTTATCCCCGATGATTTGTCCCAAACCAGGGTCAACCTCCGCGCACCGGTTATCCTGAACCTGGATACGCGCATGGGCAAGCAAATCGTGTGCGCCAACGAGGAATACCTTGTGCGCCACTATATAATGGAACAGCTCAAAGCCGCCACCGAGGCCAACCTATGCTGACCCTCACGCGCAAAAAGGGTGAGTCCATCATGATTGCCGACGAGGTGGAGGTAGTAGTCCTGGGCATCAGCGGAGAGCAGGTGCGCTTGGGCATCATCGCACCCAAGAAAATCGCCGTCCACCGCAAGGAAGTCTACGAGCAGATACAGGCGGAAAACAAAGAAGCCGCCCAATGCCCGAAAGCGGCTTCCCTGAAGGAGCTCCTGAAGGGGAGTTAGGGCGTGCCGGCAGTAAAGCGCAAAATCCCCCCCGCTGAGGGGGATTCAGAGTGGGGACAAAGTAAAACCCCGGGGGCTTTGCCCCCGCACCCCCAGAAACTTTTGAAAAAGTTTCATCAAAACTTTAACGGAAACCGCGCATTTGCGCGGTTTCCATGAATGGGGTCAAGGGGACAATGTCCCCTTGTG
>Ga0209755_10001468_pt1 | contig 36450 bp, 30 predicted proteins | sample TergutCo191P1_FD_187301 | JGI IMG/M metagenome (GOLD analysis project Ga0209755, IMG submission 187301) | Cornitermes sp. P1 segment gut microbial communities from Petit-Saut dam, French Guiana - Co191P1 (SPAdes) (version 2) | ecosystem: Host-associated > Arthropoda: Insects > Digestive system... | reverse complement strand
CTTTGGCGCGTGTGCCCGTGGTCGTCTTCCCGCTTTTCTTGGCGGGCTTCTTTTCGCCTTCCTTTGCCGCTGCCTTAATCGCCATAATCAATCCTTGTTATGCAATATCACCGGGAACACCGAACCCTGGCGGGTACCGGGTCTTCCCCTCTCTATAATGTAATACCTAGCGAACGGGCAAGGGAAGAGGTGGCGGCCGAGATCCCTTGGCAAGCTTCGACCGCGGGAATTCCCATGTTCCACATCTCCAGTATGCCTGAAGCGGAATATACTACTTCTGCCCCTTCTTCCGCAAGCCTTTGCGTCCCCTTCCTGTCAAACGTCGCGTCGTCCCTTGCCCCGGCCGACGCGACCCAAAGCTCCCTGTTCTGATCCAGGGCAAACCTGGCGGTAATAAGCGCCCCGGATTTTTCCGGAGCCTCGACTATAAGCACGCCACGGCATAGCCCGGAAATAATCCTGTTCCTGGCCGGGAAATTCCATTTGCGCGGGCTGGTCCCGGGGGGATACTCGGAAACCAGCGCACCACCCGTTTCCAGAACCCTGCGGGCAAGCGCCCTGTTCGAGGCCGGGTAAACCTCGTCAACCCCGGATCCAAGAACCGCGAAGGTCGGGGCTCCGCCCTCGACGTTCCCGCGATGGGCCATCGCGTCTATGCCCAGGGCAAGACCCGAAACGACGGAAACGCCCCCGCGCCCAAGCCCCCTGGATATGTCGAAGGCCTGAGTCGCGGCCAGGGGACTGGGCTTCCTGGTTCCCACGATGGCCACAAGCGGCCTTTCGGAATCCGGAAGCCTTCCCCTAAAAAACAAAACCGTAGGCGGATCGTAAATCTCCCTAAGCAGGGGCGGGTATTCGGCGCTTTGCCACGAAACCCAGTTTATGCCCCGCAGATTGGCCGTGTGCGCGTCACGTTCCGCAAGCATCCGTATAAGATCAATGTCCCAGCCGGAGGCAAGCCTGCGCCCTATAATCGCCTCTATGTCGGGCCTTGGCTTCCGCGCCAGATCCCGCTCCGCCCCCAGCGATTCGCAGAGGGTTATCCTCTCCCGAAAAGAGAGTCCGGGAAGCCTGGCGATAACCAAATCCAAAAGTCCGCGTTCACCCATACTACATAAAATTCCTTACCAAATTCATGTTGGCCTCCGCCTCCGCCCTAATCGACGGATCCCGGCTTATGTTTAAAATCCTCTCGTACAGCTCTATCGCCGGAAGGAGCTGCTCGGTCATAAAGTAAGCCCTTGCCAAAACGAACATGCCGGCGACGTCCCTGGGCGAAATCTGCAGGAAACGCTCCAGCTGGGGGATCGCGTCCTCCGGGCGATCCAGGTCGAAGGTGTACATTACGCCAAGGCTAAAGCGCGGCCTTCCGTAGGTAACGTCCATGTCTATCGCCCGCAGGAAAGCGGCCTCGGCAAGCGCGAAATAGCTTTCCCTTTCCGAAGCGGGCCCGCCCGGGAAATCCAGGGCCGACGCCGCGACAACCGACGCCGACTCGCCGGTCAGGAAAAACAGCGTGGGATCCTCGGCGTTAAAGTGAATCGCCCGCTCGAACGCGTAAATGGCGTCCCTGTGCATCCCCCGGTCGGCAAGCCTTATGCCGAGTATCTTCCAGAAAGCCCCAGTCTGGGCGGCGTCGCGAACGTGCCGCTCAATCCGCTCTTCGTAAAGGGCGATGGCCGTCACGAGATCGTCTATGGTCCTTGGCACCCCACCCCTGGGGGAAAGGGAGGCGATGTGCGTAGCCAGGTTTCTTCGTTCCCTGTTTCTCGCGTGGGTGTAGAACAGGGCGAAGGTACCCACGATGATACCCACGGCGACGAGCGCAACAAGCGTGTCCTTTCCTACCTTCATCACTGCTCCGACCCCTCCGGGCGGCTTGACTTTGGCATCTTGCCAAGGCGCGGAAGATACCTGCGGTGGCTTTCCTTCAACAAGCTGGAATCCACGTGGGTGTAAATCTGCGTAGTGGCAAGATCGGCGTGCCCCAAAAGCACCTGCACCGTCCTTAAATCCGCCCCGCCCTGCAAAAGCCCGGTCGCAAAACTGTGCCTAAGCGTATGAACCCGCGAGCCCGTTCCCGCACGAATCGCGTACTTCGCGTAGCTTTTCCACATCCCCTTGCGCGAGAACCTCTTGCCGTCCCTTCCCACGAAAAACGCGGAAAGACAGGAGGCCCTGACCTGGTTCCTGGTTCTTCCCCTGGCCAGAACCGGCCTGGCCTCCTCCAGGTAGCGTTTCAGCCACATCGCCGCCTCGGGGCCGAAAACCGCGATTCTTTCCTTGCTTCCCTTGCCCTTTACCTTGACGACGCTTTCGTTAAAATCAATGTCCCAGACGTTCATGTCAACCGCCTCGGACACCCGCAGCCCGGACGAGTAGATCATCTCGAAAAGGGCGCGGTCCCGCAGCCCAAGCGCGCTGCTGGAATCAATCGTGTCCAAAAGTTTCTCGACAGTTTCCCTGTCCATGGTCTGCGGCAGGCGCCGGCGCAAGACCGGGCTTTCCAGAAGCGCGCCGGGGTTGTCCAGGCGCAGGCCTTCCTCCACGACAAAACGGAAAAAAGAGCGCAGGCAGGAAACCGATTTTGCCACCGAACGGGAGTCAAGGTGGTCGGCTTCCTGCCGGCATAAAAGATAACCGGTAAGATGCTCGGGGGTAACAGCCGTTATCGCCGAACGCCTGGATTCTATGTATTCCAGGAAACGGCGCAGTTCCAGCCTATAGGTAGTGACGGTCGTAGGCGAACACCGCCTTACGGCGGCAAGCCGCGTGCAAAACCTGTCCAACAGCAACCGTCCCGAAGGCACGCCTACCTCCGGGGTTGGAACGCTAGGCCTGGACATTTAGATCTATGCTTCCTTTTCGCTTGCCATGTCGGATTCGGGATTATGCCTGCGAAGGGCCGTCGGAATATTGTAGTCCTCCTCGGCAAAACTGTTCCTTGATCTGCCAATCCCCACGTAGTTGTCGCCGGCGCGCCCGCGATCCCCCAGGCCCCGGTACCTGTCGAAAATTTCCGTGCTTATGACCGGGGATTCCGTCTTCCTGGAGAAAGGGGAATCGGTCTTGCCCGACGCGGCAGCGGCGCTATCCTTAAAGCCCGTCGCTATAACGATTACTTTTATGTTATCGCCCAACTCGGAATCGAAGATTACGCCGTGAATTATCTCGACGCTGGGATCCGCCTTCGCCTTCACGATGTTCATTATTTCGCCCACTTCTATTATGGACAACGTGTCCTCGGAACCGGATATGTTTACCAGCAGCCGCGTCGCGCCCTCAATGCTTGTGTCCTCAAGAAGGGGGTTGTCAATGGCCTGCTTGGCGGCTTCCTCGGCCCTGGCATCCCCACTGCTGATCCCTATACCCATAAGGGCATCGCCCTGGCCTTCCATGGTCGCCTTGACGTCGGCAAAGTCCGTGTTGATAAGCCCAGTTTTGACAATCAGATCGGTTATGCCCTGCACTCCCTGCCTAAGAACGTCGTCGGCCATGTGGTACGCCTTGGTTACCGTTGTTTTCCGGTCGGCCATTTTCATGACCTGCTGGTTTGGAATTACCACCAACGTATCCACGGAACCCAGCAATTTCTTGATCCCATCGTTGGCAAGTTTTCTTTTTGTCTCGCCCTCGAAGTCAAAGGGCTTTGTCACCACGCCGACGGTAAGCGCGCCCTGCTCCTTCGCAAGCCTGGCAATCACGGGAGCCGCGCCGGTTCCTGTACCCCCGCCCATTCCCGCGGTAACGAACACCATGTCCGCGTCCCGCACCAAGGCAATCAGTTCCTCCTGATCCTCTTTGGCGGCATTCTCCCCGATCTCCGGCTTGCCCCCCGCGCCACGACCGCTCGTAAGCTTGCCGCCAATCTGCAGCTTGGTCTGCGCCTTACTTTTGTTGAAAAGATCCTGCGCGTCGGTGTTTACCGCAATAAACTGAACCCCTAAAAGCCCGTTTTCGATCATGCGGTTTACGGCATTGGATCCCCCCCCCCCGACGCCGATAACCTTTATCCTGGCGGGCAGCGACAAATCCGGATACGCGATGGTATTGTCCACCGGCATGTAATCCACGACTTCTTTGACAGAGAAAATGTTCATCATTCCCTTTTTCCTCCCGTTCCTTTCTTATATCTGCAAGGTTCCGCGTATCGCGGATCCATAACATTTTCAAACACGACGGCCTAAAAAAGACCGTTCCTGAACCATTCCGTGACCTTTCTCCAGGCGGCCGGTTTCTTTCCGATGCTCGACGGCAGGGGACGATCCCGATCGGAAAAATTTTCTTTTTCCCGCCTGTCGCCCTCCAGCACAAGCCCTATGGCCGTGGCGTATTCGGGGGTGCAGTACTCCTCAACCAGCCCCCCAAGGTTGTTCGCAAAACGTATTGGCACCCCAAGCCGTACCTGCATTTTGAACACCTCCTCCGCCAGTTCCACGGCGCCCGTTAGCGCCGCGCCGCCGCCGGTTATCACCACGCCGCCGGTCAAAGGCCTGGGAAGGTTTATGTTGTCGAGTTTCTGTTTTACCAGCTCGAAAACCTCTTCCATCCTTGGCCTTACTATCCTATAGATATGGGAGCTGGGAATCCTTATAGGCGGACGCCCCGCCATGTCGGGGGGAACAAGAATGTCCTCGTCCTCAAGTAACGGTTCCCAGCAACAGGCGTTTTCATGCTTGATTTTTTCCGCCGCCTCAATCGGAATACTTTTTATCATGGAGATGTCCTTGGTCACCTCACAGCCGCCCACGGGAATCGTAAACGTCGAATATGGCGCACCGTCATAGTACACAAGAACATCGGTGGTACCACCGCCAAGATCAATAAGGGCAACGCCCATTTCCTGTTCCTCGCGGGTAAGAACCGCCCGACCGGCGGCAAGAGCCTGGAGCAGCAGGAAGGCGTTCGCCTCGAATCCCGCGCGGTTAACGCACCTGATAAGGTTTTTCATGCTCGTAACGGAGACGGTAATAATATGAACCTCCGACTCCAGGCGCACGCCGATCATTCCAAGAGGATCCTTTATGCCCCTGTGGTCATCGACGATGTACGACTGGGGAATGGTCTGGATTATCTGGCGATCCAGAGGAACCACCACCGCCCGCGCCGCCTCGATGACGCGGATAACGTCCTCCCTGCCTATCTCGCGGTTTTCCCGTTTCTGCCCGGTTATCGCCACGACGCCGCGCGAGTTGATCCCCTCGACATGGCTGCCGCCTATACCAGTCCAGCAGGAGTGAACCTCCTGCCCGCTCATAACCTCCGCGGCCTCTATGGCCTCCGTTATCGACTTGATGGTGGACTCGATGTTGACAACCACGCCCTTTCTCATCCCCGTGGACGGGCTTGTCCCCACCCCGGTTATTTCGATAAGGCCCTTCTCGTTGCGCTCGCCGATGACGACGCATATCTTTGTTGTTCCTATGTCGAGACCGACAATCTTATCCTCCAAGGCGAGCCCCCTGGGTAGTAAGCACCCCTATCCCGGAACGCACGTCAATCTCGTCGGGAATATCCCCCCCCGACCGGTTGAGCACGTCCAGCATCAGGAGGGCATAGTAAATGTCGGTAACACTTATGTCACTGCCCATCCTGACCCTTATAAAATTATTCACCGGATACAGCACAAGATCGAAGGATCCATTGTCGTTCCAGGCAACGCCTATCTCCGAGATCGCCTGCCATATATTCGGGTTCTCGTCCATTATCGCCCCAATCCTGGAAAACAGCGGAAGAACAGGCTCGGGAAGCCGTGCCCCAAGGTAGAGCGCCAGAAGGCCATGGTACAGCCCGGATACGACGGGCATCCAGGCCGGAGCGTTATACGGCTCGCCGCCAATCATGAACGCAACGCCGTGCCTGTCAAAGTACACCGGCTGCATCCTGCCGTTTATTCTGGCGATACTGACGGCAACCGCCTGCCTGGGCTCAAGGTAAATCGAGATCCTGTCGGGGAAACTTTTAACCACCCTTGCCGACTCGACCAGGGGATGCCCGGAAAGCAGAAGCTGCGCCTCCGCCGCGTTGACGGAGGCGAAAGTGGATCTACCCCCTATACCGGCATGGTGCAACACAGCCGCCCTGTCCAACCCCGGAAAAGTGAACACGTGCACGGTTGCCGGAGCCATGGTCGGACTGATGAAAAACCACCAGATAAGCCCCCCACAGATAAAAACCACGGCAAGTACCAGAAAACGTTTAAGGGCTCTTTCTATTCTTGGCGGCGCGTCGTATTTATCGGCCGATTCGGATCCATGTCCGCGATCCACGGACCTGCCGTCCGACACTTCCTCATCTTCTTCGGTATAAATAAAATCACCCAGCATTCCAAGCCTCCTTTTCAAGCGATAAAACATGCCGTCTAGCAAGATTGACAAGCAATGCGGAGGCGCAAAGCGTCATAAGCAAGGAGGATCCCCCGGACGAAACAAAAGGCAACGCGATCCCCGTGGTGGGAACGACGTTTGCCACAACGGCAACATTCAACAGCGTCTGCATTATAATCGGCGTTACAAGCCCAAAGGCAAGCAATTGGGAAAACCGATCCCTGCTTCGCCATACGACGTAAAAAACTATTCCGGCAAAAACACCGATAAGCACCAAGTGCAGAAACACGCCCACGAGCCCGAATTCCTCGGCAAAAGAGGCGAAGACAAAATCCCCGTGAACCTCGGGCACCCTTGTTTTAAGGGTTCCCTGTCCGATGCCCCTCCCCAGGAAACCACCGGATCTTATGGCTTCCATGCTCATGTCAATCTGATACCTGGCGCCGAACATGTCCTGCCCCGGATTAAAGAAAGTGTATATCCGCTGGTACCAGCGCCCCCCCGCGTCCCCAAAGATCAGCCTGTGGCCAAAGGGAAGAGACAGGGCGAAGGCCACGGCAAACCAGCGCAGGCGTATGCCGGCGACCAGGCAGACGGCAAGGCTTATCAGGGTGATGAGCACCACTTCCGAAAGATTATTCTGCAGCACCACCAGGGCGCAGAACACGGCGGTCACAAGCGCCGGGGGCACGGGGCCGTAAAAAAAATTGTTAATTTTTTCCGTGTTCTTGTCAAGAATGTACGCAAGGTACAAAGGAAGCACAACCTTGATTACCTCGGAGGGCTGGAAACTCAGCCAGTCGCTGCCGCCCCTCCTAAGAATGATCCAGCGCCTAACGTCAACGGCGGGATCGAAGTTGGACTTCTGGAAAAACGGAATAAACGGAAGCAGGTTGATAAAAATTGTGAAAAGCACCAGACCGATGATTATCCATTCCTTTTTTAGCAAATCAAGTTTCACAAACGCCAAAAACGGGAAAAGAAATACCATTATCAAACATGCAATGATGTTGCCAAAAATAGGGGTCCATCCGCCCCTGCTGCCGAAACGCCATGGCTGGTTCAACGCGAACAGGTAGGACGCGGAATACAGCGTTACCAACCCGATCAGGGTAAGCAGAATAACGGTGGCAAAAAGAATATAGTCATAGCGAAATATCTGGCGATCTTCCCGCAAGGGTCTCATTCTATACCCCCCTCCCCCTATTGAATCGTCAAAATCGAAAGGGCGATTATCGCGAAAAGCCCTCCCAGTATCCAAAAGCGAATCACGACTTTCGATTCAGCCCAACCGGACAGCTCAAAATGATGATGGAGGGGAGCCATCCTGAAAACCCTTTTCCCCCTAAGTTTGTACGAAACAACCTGTATTATTACCGACATTATTTCCAGCACGAACACCCCGCCTATGACAAGGATTAGCAGTTCCTTTCTAAGAACAAGGGCTATAACCGCGACGGTTCCGCCAAGCGCCAGGCTTCCGACGTCCCCCATAAAAACCTCGGCCGGATGCGAATTAAACCACAAGAATCCGATTAGTGCACCAATAATGGCAAGACACAGCACGGTCAGTTCCCCGGTTCCCAGGATGAACGGAATGCCCAGGTATTCCGAGAAGTCATAGCGCCCGGTAAGGTAGGAAATGATCGCCAGGGTTATGAACACCATTATAAGAAGCCCGGACAGAAGCCCGTCGAGGCCGTCGGAGAAGTTCACGGCATTGGAGGAACCAACGACAAGCAGCACCGCAAATGGTATCCAGAGTATTCCCATGTCGACAACCACGTTTCTGAAAAGCGGCACGTGCAGTCTCGTGATTTCGTCCCCGCCGAAAAAATACAGGTACACGACCACGCCAATCGCCACGGCAAACTGCCCGACAAGTTTCCCCCAGGCAGGCAAGCCCGCCGAATTGTGCCGCTTGACCTTTAGGTAATCGTCGATAAAACCGACGGTGCCAAAAGCGACCAGGGAGATAAGAATAAGCCACACCAGATGGTTTCGGATGTCCCCCCACAACAGCATGGAAACCAGCACCGCGCCGATGATAAGGATCCCCCCCATGGTCGGCGTCCCCGATTTTGCAAGGTGCGTGGCCGGGCCGTCGTCGCGTATGGACTGCCCAACCTTGAATCTTCGCAGCGCCTCTATAACCTTGCCGCCGAAAAGAAAGCAAATCAGCAGCGTCGTTATCGCGGCATAGGCCCCCCGGAACGTGATATAGCGAAAAACGTTAAAAGGCGTAAACAACCCCACGAGGGGCTCAAAGATTTCCTGAAACACCCTGCTCCCCTTTCTCGAATATTCCGCACAGCCTCTCCAGGGCGCAACCCCGCGAGCCTTTCAGCAAAACCAGATCCCCGGCCCTGGCGTAGCCGTCCGCGTCACGAATAAGCTCGTCCATGTCGTTGGTGTGGAAAACCCGCATCCCGGGGCGAAGGGTTCCTTGCGAGGCGCGGGAATCCAGGACCGCGGCGGCGGCGGCGGTTTCCTTCCCGAAAAGATACACCATGTCCGCCTTCGATTCGGCAAGAAGCCGACCCATGTCCCGGTGGGCACCCGGGGAAAGTTCCCCGAGTTCCAGCATTTCCCCGATTACGTAAACCCGGCGACCCGGCCATTCGACGCTGTCGCAAAATCCCACGGCCTCGACAAGTGATTCGGGGTTCGAGTTGTAGCAGTCCCGTATTACCGTCGCCCTGCCATGCAAAATTTCCCCGCGGCCGAACATTGGCTTTACCGATCCAAGCCCCAGTCTTATCGCCCGGGTGCCCACGGGAACCTCCCGCGCTATGGCAATGGCGGAAACGGCGTTGGCAAGATTGTGCCGGCCGGGAAGGGCAAAGGCCATACCCTCCCCCCCCCATGTGATTTCGCTTCCGTCCAGGCCAAGACTCTTTGCCCCGCCAAATTCGGGAAGGGATTTTTCGCCGTAGAACGACACCCTGCCCCGAACGCCTTCCGCCAGAAAATCACGGAAGTCCGAATCCTCGGGGATAAGCGCTATCCCTTTTTCGCCGAGCTGGGAAAAAATATCTTTTTTCTCTTTAGCGATGGCCTGCCTGCTGCCGAGAATACCGATATGGGCGGATCCAATGTTAGTGACCAAAGCGATGTCAGGTTTAAGCACCTCGGCAAGGCCGGCCATCTCGCTCTTTCGGTTCATTCCCATCTCGAAAACGCCCACCTCATGGCACGATCGCACCTCGAAGACCGAAAGGGGAAGCCCGGTGTCCGAGTTGTAGTTACCCCGGCTTGCCACCGTGTTTTTTTCCGCGCCGATAATGGCGGCGGCTATTTCCTTGGTCGTCGTTTTTCCGGAGGAGCCAGTTATGCCGATTTTTAAAAGGCCGGGAAACTGTTCCAGGTATGCCCTGGCCGCGTCCTGCAGGCCCTGGAGGGTGTCGTCAACGGCGACGAGCGTTTTCCCCATGGACTTTGCGATGCCCGGAAGGCCAAGGGACTCGCACTTGCCGCGTTCAACCATCGCCACGGCGGCACCACTGCGGAAGGCGGCCTCCACAAAGGCGTGGCCGTCGCAGACCCCGCCAGGGAGCGCGACGAAGAGCGCCCCTTCCAGGATCGTCCTGGAATCGATGCTTACCGAAAAGAACCCCGAAGCCCCGGTCGCGTCGCCCGGGTAAAGATCCCCCCCCACTGCCACGGACAGTTGGGAAAAGCCCATGAGCGGGGTCAGGTTGCCGTTGTCCACGTCAGTCCCCCCCCACGATAATGAGCGTTACGTCCTCGGGACGCATCCTGGTCATGCCAAGCCTGTTCACCGCGTCGTACTCAAGCCTGTCAATCGCAAGCAGGTTCGCGATTTCCGCCGCGACGGTCTTGTTTTCCTCCATCAGGTTTTCCTGCGCCCTTTCAAGCCGCCTTATGTCGCTTCTAAGCGCGCCGCACCTGTTCGCCTGCCAGGCGCTGATTCCCAGGAAGACTGGGATTGTGAAAACCATGACAAAAAACAACACATACGACTTTTTCATACGGCCTCGGCGTCCTTTATTTTTTCCACCACCCTGAGTCTGGCGCTCCGTGACGGCGGGTTTCTTCTTATTTCTTCCACGTCGGGCGTTACCCCCTTTCGGGTCAAAAGACGCACCGTCCGGCCGGCGCACCGGCAGGACGGCACTTCCGGAGGACAGGAACAGTCCCTGCTCTTCTTCCTGAAGAGGTTCTTGACTATCCTGTCCTCCAGAGAGTGGTAGCACATTATCCCGAGCCTTCCCCCAGGCTCGAGAACCCGAAGCGCGCCCTCAAGGAGATCCGGAAGCCCCTGGAGCTCCCGGTTTACCACGATACGCAGGGCAAGGAATGTCCTGGTAGCGGGGTGTATAGGTCCATACCGGTACGAGGCCGGCACTGCCTGCTTAACTAGTTCGGCCAGGGCTGCGGCGGAAGCAATTGCCCCATGCCTTCTGGCCCGCGCGATTTCCCGCGCGATACGCCGCGAATACCGCTCCTCGGCGTTCTGGTACAGCATGTCGGCGATGTCATTCTCCGACATGCTCGCAAGAAGTTCCGCGGCCGAAACGCCGACGGAAGGGTCCACCCTCATATCGAGCGGCTCGTCCCCGGAAAAACTGAAGCCCCTGTCGCTCCTAGCGTAGTGATAAAGACTGATCCCCAGGTCGGCAAGAACCGTGTTGGGACGCCTTTGACCGGCGGGGTACGACGCGAAAAAATCCTGCGCGCGCCCCCGGTAAAATTCCACGCGCCCGGAAAACCCGGCCAGCCGCTCCCTGGCGACGGCCTGTATCTCGGCATCCGCATCGATACCAATAACGGAAAGGTCGGGAAAACGGGAAAGAAAAGCATGGCTGTGGCCTCCCTCGCCCAAAGTCGTATCAACCATGAGCTCCATCTCCCCCCTCGGAGCGAGATACTCCAGAGCCTGCTCCAGCATCACCGGAGTGTGCACTATTTCCATCATCTCCCAAGTCCGTTTCCTTCAGCTTGAGCATTTTCAGCTCTTTGAATTCCTCTACCACGTTTTCCCCGTCGGCTTCGAGGTACTCGTCGTAGCGATCCTCCGCCCACACCACGATGTGGTCGTCCTGGCCCACAAGTATGCAGTCCTTGCTGAGCTTCGCGTATTTACGCAGGGTCGGGGGAATCAAAATCCTGCCCTGCTTGTCCATTTCGACCGGAACCTTCGCGTTCAGGCGCTCCAGAGCGGAAAGGCGGGAGTTCCTTACGGCGCGATCCTTCTCTTTCCCCCATTCCTCGATGGTATACAGGCGCAGGCAAGGCAGCCTTGGCCGCCCGTCCCGGACGAGAACAAGCTTGCTTTTTTCAACGACGTCGCGCCAATGACGGGGCAGGCTTATCCTGCTCATATCGTCAAGTTTGGGGCCGCATTCGCCGCTTAGTTCGCCGTCTACCATATCACCCCAACCTTCCCCAAGCTTTCCCAGTAAATCCCAACTAAGTATAGGTTTACCTTATATTATCGGCGCGGTCAAGGGGGAAATCCCGAGAAAAAATATTTATTCTGGAAAAACAGGCGGTTTGCCTACACACTTATATAGTAGTCGCCGAAAATGGGCACCGGCGCGGCGATTATGGTTTTTTCTTCCACTTTTTTGTCCTGGAAGTCGCCAAAAGACGGTACACGTACGCGTTGCCGCGTTTCCCGGTCCTTTCCACGACGCCAAGCCTTGTCAGCACGTACAGGGTTTTTGCCGCCAGCCTCGCGCGGATCCTGGCTCTTTCCCCCAGGGTACCAACGGTAAATTCCTCGCCCCTTGCGAAGGGGACGAAACGGAGGTAATCGGCGGGCTTTTGCAGGCTAATCCGTTCGCGCAGGGCAAGAAGCCGGCGATCCCGGATGCTCAAGCCCCTGCGCCGCCACGAGCCCTTGCCGTCGCAGACTCGCTCCTCGACCGCCTCCACAAGGGCAAGCTCTATCTCAAGGCCAGGAAGAAGGGGCAGTTCCGGGGCGTAAACCAGCACGGCAAAGACGTCCCATATATTCCCGGAACGGGGGCTTTTTCTTAGGCTTTGACGCCTGCCGTCGGCGCCAAAGACCTCCAAATACTTTGTGGCCATTATCGGGTGGACGATTTTAATGCCGCAAAGCGCGGCGAGCTCCCCGGCCTTCTTCCTGATCCGGCCAAAGCTGCCCGTCTGCACCTCGACGCACTCGCCGCCGGCGTTTACCGCGTCGGCCACGAAGCCGGCGATTTCGACCTCCGTCCGTCCGTCGCCCCCGGCGTAAAACAGCTTTAGCTGCCGGTGAAGACTTGTCTCGTGTGCCGTACCAATGTTTTTGGGCATAAAAAAGCGGCGGCAAATAAAAAGCAGACGGCAAAGTCCCCTTTACCGTCTGCCCTTGCTATCCCTATCTCCGTTAGCGTGTCTTACCAGCCGTCCACCATGTCGTCAGGATCGCGGCCGATGGCGAAGAGATCCGTTACGGCCCTAAGGTCGTCGAAGTAGATGTAGTAGGAACCGTAGGACTCAAGGGGGTCGGTATGGATGCGGAAACCCACGATCTCTATGCCCGACCGCATGGTATTGCGGTGGTTCCGCTGGATAACGCCGCTCCTGCCGTCCATTGACTGCGGGGGAATGGCCGCGGTAAGCCTTCTCCAGCCCTGGAAATTCAGGTTGCCCATGCTGATTTCATGGGTTCTTCCGCGCATGTCCCGGGCAAGAAGCCTGAGCTCATGGTTGGCGTTCCGTCCGGCAACCCACACGGAGACCGTCTTGGTCACGCCCTCGATGGGAATGGGGCGAATGGGGCGGACGGTGAAGTGGTGGTAGCCACGGCGGAGAAAATCCACCCTGACGCCCAGAACGTGCTCGTCCGGGATATCCATGCCCTCTTCGCCCGCGATGGGCTGCCTGTCGGCGGGACCCCCACGGAACAGCCTCGACACGGTAAACCCTTGGTCCCTGGACATCGTGGAATACCAGGTGCCCTCGAACTCGAACCTTTCAACCGAAACTTCCGCCAGCTCCTGCTGGCCAACGACGGGCCCAATCCTAGAGGGATCGGGAGCGCCTATTTCCTCTTCCTGGGCGTATACAATACCGACAGCGGCAACAAGGCACGCCGCAAAAATCGCAAACCGTTTCATCTTGACCTCTCCTCCAATAGTTTAGTCGTTCCAGAATTCCGCCACAATCCCCGGATTGGCCAGCTCGTCGCCGTCAAAGAAATCCTCGAAGACGTCCGTAAGTATCTGGAACCGGTTGAAGTACACGAAAAAGTTGTCAACCCTTTCGTTCGGCTGGGTCCACAGCCGGAATTTCACGAAGTGCAATTGGGCATGGGCGGGAAGCACGCGGCTGTCCTGGCGTATGCTGCCCGGGATGTTCGCCGAAAGGTTCCTCCAGCCGGCGAAATTGAGGTTGCCCAGCTGGATTCGGTGCACCATGCCCTGGGAATCCCGAACGTACGCCTCGAGGCGGTAGTTAAGGTTCGAGCCCCAGACCCACAGATCCATGTTCCGCACGCGGCCCGGCAAGGGAATCTCGAATGGCTCGCCGTCGGCGGCCACGGGGAACACGTCCACCCAGTTATGGCCCTGGCGGTCGAAACGACCGTTTATGCCGAAACTCTGGACCAGGTTTCCCTCGCGGTTGTCCCCGAACAGAGCCCTGGGCCACGCCTCGACAAAAGTGGTGCGCGGGAACCTTACCTCGTTCCCGTCCTCGTCGCTGAGCGTCGTGGCAAACCTGCTGGCCCTAATGTCCCAGGAGAAGTCAAAACTCCTGACCTGCCTTCCGTCATGCCATTCGCGGGTTGTTTCACCGTTGAAGCTTTCCAGCACTACGGTGCTTAAAGCCACGGGGCGGTTGTCCCTGCCGTAGGCCGACAAAACCGCAATGAACATCAAGCCAACAAAGCAAACAGCCTTTATACTGCCGTGTTTCATTCCTCACATCTCCTTCGCTACGATGTCTTCTGAACGTTCTTATACGTCAATTCTATTACCATTCGGGGACCCTGTCAATGTTTGCCAAAACTTCGCCTGTCAGGGTTCCCTGCCCGCCGATCTTCTCATCGCTCGTGCCATACGATTATCGGCAATTCTGTCCGAAAAAATCAGTGGTTTCGACGGAATTACCCCCGAGGCCACCCCGTTCGCGGCCATCCGGGTCGCCGGAACCACCAGGGCCCAGGGGGAATCGTCGAAAATGGCGACAACCTCCCTGGACGTAAGATCCGGATCCAGCCAACTGAAAAGGACTACCGGTATCCCGGGGTTTCTTTCAAGGTAATCCGCCCCGGCACCGGCCATGACCATGGAGGAAACGCCCCGGGTGTCGGGCATTCCGGCGGCCGTGTCCACGAAAACGACGGCGGAATCGGGATCCCGCTCCATGACGGCCCCGGAAAAGAGCCCCCGCCCCTCGGGATCCACGAAACGGCCCTGCCACAGGACATGGGTTCTCTGGCCGCCCGGCAAACCGGCCTCGTCGGCCCGTCCCATGGAACCGATTATCCCGGCGAAAAGCCCGGCCCGGAACAGGTCCGTTCCCTGGTCGGTGCCATAGACGTTAAGGATCCCGTTGCCCGCCGGAAGCCCGCCGGCCGGAACGGTGCCGCGAAAGATCACGGCGGGAATTTCCGGGGATTCCCCGTGGAAGCGTTCCGCCACGGCGGCGAAACGGCGCGGAAACAGCACGACGAAGGGGTTTTCGGAGGCGTAGGAAATCGCGGCGATCAGCATGTCCGGGCTTGCGTCGTCGGCGATGAACACCGGCCTTACCCGGCGGAACAGGGCGGCCGAGGCGGACAACTGGCGCCTCCGCAGGCGATCCTCCCCGTACAGGGCGGCGAAGGGGATGTCCGTCACCACAAGCACCGGGGAACGGGACAGAAAAACCAGGGCCGGCACGACCAGCCCCACAATGAGCAGGCCAAGGGCAATCAGCAATACGACACGTTTCATTCCAAAGCCACCATTCGGCGAAAAAGGGTTCCGGGTCAGTCTCCGGAAGCCAAGCGAGCGCCCCTCTTAGTATAGGCCCGCGGTACGATACGGTCAATCCCAAGGAAAAAAGCCTTGACACTTTCGCCAACGCCCGTCAGCATGTAAAGATACTGCCGAACATTCGATAGGCACGAATGTCCCGGCACAATAACGCGGAGGTGCACATGTTTGTTACCAGCCTAAAAAGTAAGATGATTATTCCCACCCTTGGGATGCTGTTCGTCGTCGTCGGTTTCATTGCCGTGTATTTTTCCACGCTAACGGCGAACCGCGCCAGCAGTTTCGCGGAGGAAAGGATGGAGGCGGCGACCCGGTCCGTCCAGGCCTATCTTTCCGCGCACGAGCGCCAGACGCTGATGGTGGCCTCCGCGATGGGCAGCAGCGGGGAGCTGGCCAGGCTTATCCAGGCCGGGGTCAGGGAGGACATCTGGGAATACGTTTTCGAAAGAAAGGTCTTTCTGGGGGTCAACGAGATCATCGTGGCCAGCCACGAGGGCATAACCCTGGCGCGGTCCCACATGCGGCATTCCTACGGGGACAACGTCAGCGGCGTGCCCTCGATAGCCGCGGGGCTCCGCGGCGAGGTACTGACGCTTTTCACGCCCACGCCGACGGCCGCCATGGTCATGACCACCGCGGCGCCGGTTTTTTACGGGGCGCCCAGCCCCGGCAGCGTCGTCGTGAATTTCGTCGTGGGCTCGAACGAATTTTTGGACAGGGTTTACGAAACCTTCGCCGTGGACACGATGGTCTTTATGGGCAACACCTCGGTCTCGTCCACCATCGTCAACCCCGAAACCGGCCAGCGCGCCGTGGGCCTTGTCGCCGACCCCGAAATCGTGGCGGCGGTCGTCCAGCAGGGGCGGCACGTCCCGCTACACCAGGATTTGTTCGGCGCGCCCTATCTCGCCTACTACTTCCCGCTGCGCGGCGCGGCCGGCAACCCCATCGGCATGTTTTTCGTCGGCATCTGCCAGAGGGTTTCCGCCGCCGAGGTCAGCGCCGCCCAGCGCAACACTTACCTGCTGGCCTTTCTGACCCTTGTGGTGGTCGGCGCCATCCTGCTCATCCTGACCTCGCGGATACTCCGCCCAATTCGCCTTTTGACCGGCGCCCTAAACGACACCGCCCAGGGCGACCTTACCAAAAGGCTCCCGGAACTCGGCAAGGACGAAATCGCCGAGGCATCCCGCTCCTTCAACCTGACCATGGAGGAGCTCAGGAAAATGATCACCGCGATCAAGGGCCAGGCGGGAAAGCTTTCCGACATCGGCAACGACCTTGCCAGCAACATGTCCCAGACCGCCTCGGCCATGAACGAAATCGCCGCGAACATACAGAACGTCAAGGGAAGGGTGATGAACCAGAACGCCAGCGTCACCCACACCAACGCCAGCATGGAGCAGGTGACGGTCAACATCGACAAGCTGAGCGGCAGCGTCGAGCAGCAGACAGGCGCGGTTTCCGAGGCAGCCTCGGCGCTGGAGCAGGTCATGGCGAACATCAACTCCGTCACGCAGACCCTAGTCAAGAACATCGCCAACGTGGAAAACCTTAAGGAGGCCTCGAACACCGGCAGGGTCAGCATCCAGGACGTCGTGTCCGACATACAGGAGATCGCCCGGGAATCCGAGGGGCTTCTGGAGATCAACGCGGTAATGGAGAACATAGCCAGCCAGACGAACCTTCTGTCGATGAACGCGGCGATCGAGGCGGCGCGGGCTGGCGAGTCGGGCAAGGGCTTTGCGGTGGTCGCCGGCGAGATACGCCAGCTAGCCGAATCCTCCAGCGGGCAGTCCAGGGTCATCGGGGAGGTACTGAACAAGATCAAGGGATCGATCGACAAGATCACCCGCTCCACTGACAACGTCCTTAACAAGTTCGAGGCGATAGACCAGAGCGTGAATACCGTGGCGGAGCAGGAGGAGGCCATCCGGCACGCCATGGAGGAGCAGAGCCACGGAAGCCGGCAGGTCCTTAGCGCGTCCGGGCAGGTGAACGACATAACGCAGCAGGTAAAGGGCGGGGCCCTGGAGATGCGCGAGGGCAGCAAGGAAGTGATCCAGGAGAGCAAGAACCTGGAGAGGACGACGCAGGAGATCACCAACGGCATCAACGAGATGGCGGTCAGCACGGAGGAGGTGAACAGGGCGGTAAGCAGCGTCAACGACCTTAGCGGCCGGAACCGGGAGAACATCTCGACCCTGGTGAGGGCGGTCTCGCAGTTCAAGGTCTAGCCCGGGAGGAGATCCCTGCCGCCACAGGCCAGGTACGCCGATTTTTAACGACCGGCACTCCACGCAGGACCGGACTTTTTCGATCCGGGGGCTTGACGATTTTGCCCGTGGCCGGTAGCATACCATCAGGAGATTTGCGTCATTCAAAAGCTGAACTTGCGCGTTTGGCTTAACAAAAAACTCCGATGGGGACACTTTATGAACACATACGCAAGCATGGCTCCGGCAAACCGGGGCGCGATTGGGTACGGGTGTTCCTCTGGGGCTACTGGGCTTCATATGAAGCAGTATTGCTTTCAAACGGAAGTTACCCCCCCCCCCCCCCCCCCCCCAATCTGTAAGCGACATTTTTACAGCTACAAGATTTAACATGACGCCGTTCGCGGTTTACCGCCAACGCGCGGATCCGGCTCTTTCGATGGCCGGGTAACAAACAAGAAGCGAGGAAGACACATGGCTTCAGCCAGACTGGCCCCGGTTATCCGGATCGACGAGGACAAATGCAATAACTGTTACTCCTGTATCACGGCCTGCCCCGTAAAGCTGTGCATGGACGGCTCGAGGGAAAAGCTGCTGATCAACACGGATCTGTGCATCGCCTGCGGGAACTGCATCGATTCCTGTTCCCACAAGGCCAGGCTTATCATGGACGATACCCCGGCTTTTTTTGGCGACCTGGACCGCGGGGAAAGGATGGTCGCAATCGTCGCCCCGGCCATCGCGGCGTTTTTTCAGGCGCAGTTCCTTAACTTCAACGGGTACCTGAAGTCCATAGGCATAGAGGCGGTGTTCGACGTAAGTTTCGGCGGCGAGCTTACCGTTGTCTCCTACATCGAGTACATAAAGGAAAAGAACCCCAGGATGGTGATTTCCCAGCCCTGCCCGGCGATTGTCAACTTTATCGAAATTTACCATCCGGAACTGCTGCCCTATCTTGCGCCGGTGGACAGCCCCATGCTGCACACCATAAAGATGATTCGCGAGTTTTACCCCCAGTACAAAAACCACAGGGTGGCGGTAATCTCGCCCTGCATAGCAAAGCGAAGGGAGTTTGACGAGACCGGCCTGGCGGACTACAACGTTACCATGTCCGCCCTGAAAAAGAGGATGGACGAGCAGGGCATCCACGTCGGCTCCTTTCCCAAGGAGGATTACGTCGGCCCCAAGGCGGAGCGGGCGGTGCGCTTTTCCTCGCCCGGCGGGCTTATGGAAACCGCCGAGCGCCTTTACCCGGGCATAGCCCGGCGTACCATCAAGATAGAGGGGGTTCACGTCACGTACCCGTACCTGGAGGAAGTCTCGGAGCTGCTCAACACCGACGTCTGGCTGCCGCAGCTTCTGGACTGCCTGAACTGCGAAAAGGGCTGCAACGGCGGCCCCGGAACGGGACTGAACAAAACCCCGATGGTCATACTGGAAAACCCCATCCGCGAACGGAGCGACAAGCTGGAGAGTTTCCACAAAACCGGGGAAGGCGCGAAATACGAAAAAAGATACAACGACACCGTAAGGCAATACTGGAAGAAGGGCATGTACGGACGAACCTACCGGGACTACTCGGGGAACAACAGGCTGAGGGAGCCGACCGAGTCGCAGTTGAAGGAGGTCTACGCCAGCCTGCGGAAATACAAGCAGGAGGACATCTACGACTGCCCGGCCTGCGGGTACGGCACCTGCAGGACGATGGCCACGGCGATTTTTAACAAGCTGAACAAACCCGAAAACTGCGCGCACCACAACATCGACCTTATCGAGGAGGAAAAAAGTCGGATAATGGAGATCAACCGGCAACTGGAGGAGCACATCGGCCAGGCGCTCGATCTGATCGGGGGGATAAACGACGCCGTGGGACGGCTGAACACCAAGGTCGTGCAGCAGGCGACGGCCGTGGACAACTCCGCAATCGTCACCGAAAACATGGTTACGTCCATAAGGGCCACGTCCGAGCTTTCCGCGAAGAAGCGGGAAATCATGAAAGGGCTTATCGAAAACGCCGCCCGGGGCAAGGAGTCCATGGCGGAGACCATCCGGTCCGTGCGGGGCATTTCCGAATCGGTGGACGGCATAGCGTCGGCGATAAAGATAATCAGCGGCATCGCGGCGAACACCAACCTGCTGTCGATGAACGCGGCCATCGAGGCAGCACACGCCGGGGAGGCCGGCCGGGGTTTCGCCGTGGTCGCCGACGAAATCCGCCGCCTTTCCGAAAACACCGGCGCGAACTCACGGAACATATCCCAGACGCTTTCAGGCATCATCGCGGGAATTAGCGCAACCTCCAAGCGTTCCACCGAAACGGACAACCTGATCGGCGAAATGGCGAACGAGATCGACGGGTTTGCCGACACCATGACCGGCCTTATAAACACCCTGGGCGAACTGTCCGGCGGCAGCACGGAAATCACCTCCAGCCTTGCCGTCCTTAAGGACCTGACCGCGACCATCAGGGGCAGTTACGCCGACATGCTGTCCATGACGGGCAACCTACAGGACAGCATGAACAAGCTTGCCTCCATAACGCAAAGGTAGTGGCCGAACGGTAACCGACGGTTCCCCGGCGGCAGCCGGCAGGGTTAATATCCTCCCCCCAAAACTTGACCAAGGCCGAATTTGGCAATATTATAGAAGGCAGGCAAACCAATATTTCCGGACAAGGAGTTTTTATGACAAGCTATACCGAACTTGGCCTGGTGAACACCAAGGAGCTGTTCAAGAAGGCAGTCAGCGGCGGCTACGCGATTCCGGCGTACAACTTTAACAACCTGGAGCAGATCCAGGCAATCATCCAGGCCTGCGTCGAAACCAAGTCGCCGGTCGTCCTGCAGGTGTCCGCCGGGGCGCGAAAGTACGCGAACCAGAACATCCTGAAGAACATGGCCAGGGGCGCGGTGGAATACGCCCGCGAGCTTGGCTACGACATCCCCATCGCCCTGCATCTGGACCACGGCAACAGCTTCGAGCTGTGCAAGGACTGCATCGAGAGCGGCTTCTCGTCGGTGATGATCGACGGATCCCACCTGCCCTACGACGAGAACGTGGAGCTGACCAGGAAGGTCTGCGAATTCGCCCACTCCCAGAAGGACTACGTCACGGTCGAGGGCGAACTGGGCGTGCTGGCCGGGGTCGAGGACGACGTTTCCGCCGAGCACAGCGACTACACCAAGCCGGAGGAGGTGATGGACTTCGTCAGCAAAACCAAGGTCGACTCGTTGGCCATCTCCATTGGCACAAGCCACGGACGGACGAAGTTCAAGCCGGAGCAGTGCACCAGGGACTCAAGCGGTGTCCTTGTCCCGCCCCCGCTGCGCTTCGACATACTGGAGGAAATCGAGAAGAAAATCCCGGGCTTCCCAATCGTGCTGCACGGCGCGTCGTCGGTCCCCATGGAATACGTGCACATGATCGAGAAATTCGGCGGCCACCTTAAGGATTCGGTGGGCATCCCGGAGGAGCAGCTCCGCAGGGCGGCGAAAAGCGCGGTCTGCAAGATTAACATAGACTCGGACGGGCGTCTGGCCATGACCGCGCTGATCCGCAAGGTGCTTGCCGAGGATCCGGAGGAATTCGATCCCCGCAAGATAATCGGTCCAGCCCGCGACGAACTGAAAAAGCTTTACATGCACAAAAACCTGAACGTGCTTGGTTCCGCCGGCCAGGCCTAAAGGTCAGGGGGTTTCGCCCCCGTCCGGTTCCGGGTCGGCGGTGATCGCCGCCGGGGTTTCCCCTTCGGCGGCCATCGCCCGGATCGTGGACAAAACCACCGAAACGAGCGCCGGGGCAACGCTGGCCAAAAGGAAAAAGACGCCCATCAAGGTTCGGTGCGAGAAAAACGCCCACCAGGACGTGGCGGCGCTAAAGGGCAGGATGGCCATACACAAAAGGAAGGGCGCCATGGAGTACCATTCCCGGCGTTTTCTAGCGCAGGCAAACAGGGCGGGTATGCCCACGGCAAGCGCGACCCAAAGCACCGGGACAAGAACCAGCATGACGGGCGACGGCGGGGAAATCCACGCGGTAACGCGAAAGGCGGCCAGGGGAACCAGCCACAGCAGGGTAAAACCGACGTGGTCGGTCTTTGGGGAAACCACCTGCATTTCCACGAACAGCAGGTACAGGACGACCGGGGCAAGGACGGGGATGCTTACAATGTCCACGAATCCGCTTAACCAGCGGTAAAAGCCGAAAGCCCCGGGATCCACCAAGGGGCCGGCGAAAAACTGGAGGATTACGGCCGCGCTGCCAAAAACCAGCGCCCATATGCCCCCGACGCCGCTACCGGCGGCAAGCAGTCGCCTGAGGCAGTAAGCAAGGGGAACCAGCAAAAGGCAAAAAAGACCCATGGGAAATTTATATCACGGCAGGCCGGGCAGTGTACATAGCCGGCATCACTGTTCCCTGACGTGGATTTCCGTAAAACCCATGTCGCCAAGGCGCCGAACGGCGCGGCTCACCTCGAAGGAAGGAATGCCCGCGGCGTACACCCTGTACATGCCGTGGGCGTACTCATGGATCGTACTAAAGTCGGCGTCCCGCAGCTTAAGAAAAGCGACAAACGCGCCATTCATGTGCGGCCAGCTACCCACCTGCAGGCGGTAGAGCCTGCCGCTATACGGGTAGGGCAGGCCGGGCAAAACCCTGGGGAGCTGGGGCGGAGGCGGAAGCCCGGGCGCCGCCTTGGCAGGCTCGGCCTCCGCCGAGTGGCGGTTTACCCATGCCGAATGGGGTATGACATGGTTGTAGATCGTGATGCTTATGCCCTGGCCGGGATCCAAAAGCGGCTCGGCGGCGGCCGGGGAAGGGAAATGCACCAGCACGAGCCCGCCCAGCTCAAGGCCGATGGCCCTGGCGGCGTCGCCGGAAATATCGATGACCCGCTCGGTGGACACGGGTATGCGCCCGGTAACCGTGACCGGTATCTCCTTGCCCGTGGCCATGCTCCTTACCACCGGCGTGGAGCCTATGGGCAGGCTAGGATGGGACGCCTGCAGGCTGCCGCCTGTAGCCTCCCAGGTGGCCCTTCCCTCCTGGACAAAATTAGAAAGTTCCGTTTGCGCTATGACAAGACCACCAACGGCAAAAAGCCACACCAACGGCATTACAATCCTTTTCACTCTATCCTTCCTTTCCCTCCCCTCGAAACCTTCCCTATAAAACCAGGGCCTCCCTAATATAAAATTGTAGTGCCGGGGACGGGTATTTTCAAGGATTTGGGTCTTTTTCCGGCGCGCCCCGGGCGACGTATTGACAAAAATCGACGCTTGGGGCAAATTATATACACGTTTTGCGGACACATGGTGGGTGTAGATCAGGGGTAGATCACCAGATTGTGGATCTGGCTGTCGCGGGTTCAAATCCCGTCATCCACCCTATGTGCTGGAAGCCGCCGGTTGGCCGGACGTCAACCGGCGGCTTTTTGTTCGCCGCGCCCGTAGCTCATCTGGATAGAGTAACGGACTTCGAATCCGTAGGTAGCTGGTTCGAACCCAGCCGGGCGCAACGGCTCAGTCGCTTATCAGCATCGACAGCCGGCGGTAGGTCTGGTTGACCACGCGCTTTGCCCCGGCGTCCAGGCCCTCGCCCATTTCCCCGATTAGCGCGTCCAGGCTCGCCAGGCTCTCGTTAAGGCTCGTGTGGAAGCCCCGGGAGCAGCGGAGCCAGTAGCCGCCCTCCCCGTCCGTGAACAAGCCCAGGAAACCCAGCTCCCTAGAGTTTTTCTTCCAGGGCGCCGGCCTTACCAGGCTGTCCATGTGCTCGAGCAGTGCGCCAAGGTCGTCGCCGGAACTGAAAACCCTCTTGCGGGGCCACGCGCGCCCGGACGCGTTCTCGGGATCCAGGGACGGGGCAAGCGACAGGATCAGGGCGAGCTTTTCCCCGTCAAGCAGGCTCAGGCCCTCGAAGACGACGCGGCCCCTCAGCCCCTTGTACATTCCCTTGTGGACGGCCTCGGCGTCCCGAACCCGAGCCAGCCTTTCCCACGGCAGGATGGCCGTTTTCTTTCCCTTGACGGTTTTGATCTCGAAGACCTCGCCGGCGATCTTGACGTTGTTGGTGAAGTCCCGCGCCGTCATCAGGGCCCCGGCCCTTTTCCCCCTTCCGCCGGCCTCGGGTCCCTGCCCGGACTTTCTACCCCGCTCCCCGGCGAAAAGCCCGGGGCCGATCCTGTCCAGGATTCCACGCGAGAGCGGCGACACCGACATCGCGTACATCCTGCTGGTGCGGACGATCTCGCCGGCGACGATGAACTGCGGATCCATGCGGAACATCACCGAGCCGGGGTGGATTATGATCTTGTCGGCGGTCAGGCTCCGGTAGCTGGTGTTCCGGCCGTGCCCCTCGCGGACGCAGACGAACTGGATCATCCCCCGGCCTATGCAGCACAGGTAGTCGTCCGGGCCGCCGCCCTCCAGGACGGGGATTTTCAGTGAGGCGACGATTTCCTCCAGCTGGGCGGTCACGTTCACGATTTCCGCCATGGCCCGCTCGTCAAGGTAGCTGCGCTCGCAGAACCTGGCCCCGTTGGGTGCGTCGCGGTAGGCCGCGAAAAGCCGGAGGTAGGAAACGAAGTCGCCGCGGTCGTCGCGGAAGCGGTGGTGCGCCTTGCGCGCGTCGGTTTCCTCGCCGGGCGGAAGGACGTACGGGCTTTGCGTGGAAAGGAACGCCGCCGCGACGAGGGTCTCGCGCAGGACGCTCGGGTGGCGCATGATCGCCTCGACTATGATCCGGGACTGCCGCGGCGCGAGCGGGAATTCTGTCATGAGCCTGCCGACGTTGGAAAGGCCGCGGTCCGGCTCCAGCGCGCCAAGAAGGTTCAGCGTCTCTATGCCGGCGATCAGCCCCTCCTTTCCCGGCGCGGAGATAAAGTCGAAGTCCTCGAAGTTGGAGATGCCAAGGTCGGCCATGCGCAGTATCACCTCGGAAAGGTCGGTGCGGAAAATTTCCTCGGTGGTGAAAAGCGAGCGGTTCTCGAAGTCGCGGCGGGTGTAGAGCCGGTAGCAGGTGCCCTCGCGGGTGCGCCCCGCCCTCCCCCTTCGCTGGTTCGCCGAGGCCTTGGAGACCGGAGCCTCCACAAGGCTGGACGTAAAGCTTCGCGGGTTGTACCAGTTTAGTTTCGACAGCCCAGAATCTATCACGGCGGTGATTCCCTCGATTGTCACAGATGTTTCCGCGATGTTCGTCGAAAGCACGACCTTGGTCTTTCCGGGCGGCGCGGGCTCGAACACGCGCTCCTGCTCCTCCTTGCCGAGCCTGCCGTAAAGAGGAAGGATGTAGAGCGACTGGCCGACCCTGCCATGGGAAAGCCTGCCCATGCAGTCCTTGATCATCTTTTCCCCGGAAAGAAAAACCAGGATGTCACCTTCCCGCCTCTCGTCGACAAACCGGGTAACGATTGTATCGACCTTTGCCAGGATTGCGTCCGCCGCGCCGTCGCCCGGGCGCGCGCCCCTGCCCTTCGCGGTATCCTGCGCCTGGAATCCCCGGCCGGTGTCCGCGCCGCCGGCCTCCGGCGGATCGTACACGAGGGTCACCGGGAAACGCTGCGCGTCGATCTTGACGATGGGACAGTCACCGAAATAGGCCGAAAACACCCCAGTGTTGATCGTAGCGGAGGAAACTATCACCTTGAACTCCTTCCGGTTCTCCAGGACCCGTTTAAGAAGTCCCAGGATGAAGTCGATGTTGAGGCTTCGTTCGTGGGCCTCGTCCACGACGAGAACGCTGTACCTGGAAAGCCAGGGATCCAGCTTCATTTCCTGCAGGAGAATCCCGTCGGTCATGATTTTTATTTTCGTCTCGTGGTTCGTGCGATCCTCGAAGCGCATCTTGTAGCCGACGAGTCCGGGGATCGTCGTTTTCATCTGGCGCGCGATGAATTCGCTTACCGAGACCGCCGCGATGCGGCGCGGCTGGGTCACGCCGACGATTCCGTGGCGGGAATAGCCGGCCTCGTGCAGGATAACGGGAAGCTGGGTTGTTTTCCCGGAACCGGTCGGGCTTTCGACGACAAGCGCCTGGTGGTCCTTCAGCGCCGACAGAATGAGTTGGTGGTTCTTGTACACAGGTAGATCGAGATAATTCATATATATCACCATACAGGCACTTCACATTTTTGTCGATTGTGGTATGATGTAGTGACACGAGAAAAAAACTACGAAACCCTATTACGGAGGTAACATGGCGAAACAAAGAAACGTTTACTTTTTCGGAGGCGGCAAAGCCGACGGCGATGCCAAAATGAAAGAAGTGCTTGGTGGCAAGGGTGCCAACCTTGCGGAGATGGTGAATCTGGGCATTCCGGTCCCACCGGGATTCACGATTTCCACCGATGTCTGTGCCGCTTACTACGACAACGGCAGAAAGTATCCCGCCGGCATCAAGGAAGAAGTGGCGGCCGGGCTGGAAAAGCTCGAAAAAATGATGAAGAAAAAGCTCGGCAATCCTTCCGATCCCCTGCTGGTTTCCGTGCGCTCCGGCGCGGCGGCGTCCATGCCGGGCATGATGGACACGATCCTGAACCTCGGCATGAACGACGGTGCCGTCCGGGGTCTTATCGCCAAGACCGGCAACCCGCGCTTCGCCTGGGACGCCTACAGGCGTTTCATCCAGATGTACAGCGACGTCGTAATGGGCGTGGAACGCGACCTGTTCGAGGAAGCGCTCGACGAAATCAAGGAAGACAAGGGCGTAAGGCTTGACACCGATTTGACCGCGGACGATCTGGAGGCCCTTGTCGAGGAATACAAGGAGATCGTAAAGGAACACGCCGGCAAGGAATTCCCGCAGAACCCCATGGACCAGCTCTGGGGCGCGATCAACGCGGTTTTCAATTCCTGGATGAACGACCGGGCGATCAAGTACAGGCAGCTCGAGAACATCCGCGGCCTTAAGGGAACTGCGGTCAACGTGCAGTCCATGGTGTTCGGCAACTTCGGCGACGATTCCGGCACCGGCGTCTGCTTCAGCCGCGATCCCAGCACCGGCGAGAACTACTTCTACGGCGAGTACCTGATGAACGCCCAGGGCGAGGACGTCGTCGCGGGCATCAGAACTCCGGAAAAACTTTCGACCCTGGAAAAGGACAACCCCGCGATCTACAAGGAGCTTGTCGGCTACAAAAACAAGCTTGAGAAACATTTTAGGGACATGCAGGACATCGAGTTTACCGTGGAAAAGGGCAAGCTCTACATTCTGCAGGCCCGCAACGGCAAGCGAGCCGGCGCCGCCGCGATCAAGATCGCGCTGGACATGGCCGGCGAGGGCCTTATCGACAAGAAAACCGCGGTCATGCGCGTTTCGTCCGGCCACCTGGACCAGCTTCTGCACCCGATGATCGATCCGGTCGCCGGAAAGCAGGCCAAAAAACTGACCAAGGGCCTTAACGCGTCCCCCGGCGCGGCCGCCGGCATGATTGTCTTTACGGCCAAGGAAGCCGAGGAATGGCACGCGGCCGGCAAGAAGGTTCTTCTGGTACGCAAGGAAACCAGCCCCGAGGACATCGGCGGCATGGTGGTGGCGCAGGGCATCCTGACCTCCACCGGCGGCATGACCAGCCACGCGGCGGTCGTGGCCCGTGGAATGGGGACCCCCTGTATCGCCGGCGCGAGCGAGGTCTCCGTGCTCGGCAACAGCATAGAAATCAACGGCGCCTCGTTCAACGAGGGCGACTGGCTCACGATTGACGGCTCCACCGGCGCCGTGTACGAAGGCCAGCTCCCGCTTATCGAGCCGGACATTTCCAAGGACATGGAAACATTCCTTGGCTGGTGCGACGAGTTCCGGAAAAAGGCCGCGCGCGGAAACATGAAGGGCTTCGGCATCCGCACCAACGCCGACACCCCGGAGGACGCGGCAAGGGCGTTCGAGTTCGGCGCGGAGGGCATCGGCCTTTGCCGCACCGAGCACATGTTCTTCGAGGGCGAAAAGCAAAAACTTTTCAGCGCGATGATCGTCTCCAACACCAAAGAGGAAAGGCTTGCGCGGCTTAAGGATCTTCTTCCGCTCCAGCAGGAGGACTTCTTCGGCATATTCAAGGCGATGGGGGGCCGCCCGGTAACAATCAGGCTTCTGGATCCGCCCCTGCACGAGGTGTTCCCCAGGGACGAATCGAAGATCGCGGATCTTGCAAGGCACCTTGGCATCGACGTGGACAAACTGAAGGACAAAATCGAAACCCTGGAGGAAGCCAATCCGATGCTCGGGCACCGCGGCTGCCGCCTTGCGATAACCTACCCGGAAATCTACGACACGCAGGTCGAGGCAATCGCCCGCGCCGCCGTGGAATGCGTGCGCGAGGGCATCCCCGTAAAGCCGGAAATCATGATCCCGCTTGTCTTTACGGATCGCGAGCTTAACATACTGCGCCCCAACGTGGAAAAAATTCTTGAAAGCGTCTTTGACGACGCCGGCGTGAACATTCCCGTCAAGATCGGCACGATGATCGAGATTCCCCGCGCGGCGGTACGCGCGGCGGAAATCGCGGAGAAGGCGGACTTCTTCAGCTTCGGCACCAACGACCTTACCCAGATGACCTTCGGCATAAGCCGCGACGACATCGGCACCTTCCTTCCCGATTACCTTGGGCAGGGCGTGTTCGACGTGGATCCCTTCGCAAGCCTCGACGAGGCCGGCGTCGGCGAACTGGTTCGCTTCGGCCTCGAGCGCGGACGCGACGTAAAGCCAAACCTGAGCGTCGGTATCTGCGGCGAGCACGGCGGCGATCCGGCCTCCATCGACTTCTGCTACAGGGTCGGCCTTAGCTACGTGTCCTGCTCGCCCTTCCGCGTGCCGGTGGCCAGGCTTGCCAGCGCGCAGGCGGTTATAAGGAACGATCCCGCAAACGCGCCCAAAAAGCCGGCAAAGTCGGCCGCGAAGAAAGCGTCCGCGAAAAAACCCGCGGCGGCCAAGAAATCCGCAGTGGCTAAGAAGGCCCCTGCGGCCAAGAAGCCAGCCGCGAAAAAAGCGGCCACGGCCAAGAAACCCGTAGCGGCGAAAAAAGCGGCGGCGGCCAAGAAGCCCGCCGCCAAGAAAGTCGCCGAGAAAAAAACCGCAGCGGCCAAGAAACCCGTGGCGGCGAAAAAAGCGGCGGCGGCTAAGAAACCCGCCGCGGCCAAGAAAGCCCCGGCCGCAAAAAAGCCCGTAGGGAAGCCCGCGGGAAAAAAACCGGGCAAGAAGTAACCAAAACGCCCCCGGTTTAGGCGGTTGCCCCGCCCGACGCGCAAGCCGTAGCGTGTCGGGCGGGGCTTTTTTTTTCGGGCGGGAATGCTAGAATATAGAAAGGGGGAAAAGCAAATTGAAGTCCGTTTTTTTGGGCAAGCGCCGGTTTTTGTTCCTTGCGTTCGTTCTGTTCGTGTCCCTGCACTCGCTGGACGCACAGGAGTTCTTTTACTACAGACACAGGGCGGGCGACAGGTACCGCGTCATATCCACCGTGCACCAGGACGTGTTCATCGACCGGCGGCTTAGCCACAGAGCCGAAATCCTAAACAGGATTGCCGTGGAGGTCGTCTCCGAGGAAAACGGGGTGGCGAAGCACAGGGCGACGTTCCAGACATCGGAAAGGGCGACGGCGGCCGTGGGCAGGGGATTCGGCTCGCCGGACACGGCGATCAGAAGTTTCCAGTGGTCCAGGGAATACGATTCCGTGTTTTACAGGGACAGCCAGGGACGCATGACCGTGGGCCGGCAGTATTTCATGCCGGTCGTAAGAAACGTGCCGGTCTTCCCCGACAGGCCCCTCAGCCCCGGCGACAGGTGGAGCTACGACGGGTACGAGGTGCACGACTTCCGCGACAACTTCGGCATACCGGAACCGTACAGCATTCCCTTTACCGCCTACTACGAATTTCTGGGACTGCGCGAATGGAGGGGCACGTACCTGCCCGCCTTTTCGGTCAGCTTCCGCATCCGCGCCGAACCGCCGCCGGTGCGCGGCAGGATATGGCCAAGGCGCATCTCCGGCGATTCAGACCAGATAGTGTTCTGGGACACGGAGCTAGGCAAGCCGGTCGCCTACAGGGAGGAATTCCGCTACATTTTCGAACTGTCCAACGGCAGGATAATCGAATACCGGGGATGGGCGGAAGCCGAAATTATCGAATCGGAACTGATGGACAGGGACAGGCTGGCCCGGGAAATAGCCGAGGACATTGAGCGTCTGGGAATCCAGGACGTTTTCGTGCGGATAGTTGACGAGGGCATTGCGATAACCATGGAAGACATACAGTTCCATGCCGACACCGCAATCATGCTCCCCGGCGAAAGCGAAAAGATAGACAGAATCGCCGAGATACTCATGCGCTTCCCGGAGCGCGACATTATGGTAAGCGGCCACACCGCCCTTGCCGGAACGCCGGAGGGACGGATGATGCTTTCGACGGAACGGGCCGCGGTTGTCGCGGAGTACCTTATCGGCCTGAACGTCCGCACGCCGGATCGCATAGTGGTGCGTGGCTACGGCGCGTTAAGGCCGCTGGCGGACAACGACACGGAGGAAGGCATGCGTAGAAACCGCCGCGTGGAGATCACGATACTGGAAAACTAGGGATTCGCGGTTCTTCCGCATTTGCCACAATTTGCAAACCGTGTTATTATACGTTTAATGACGGCAGAAGAACATGGGGCGCTTACGGAAGTAGACCCCAACGATAAAAACCCGATTGTCGTACCCGCCGGCGTTACGTCCATAGCGGAGGGCGAGTTTGCCGACAGGCAGATAAGCTCAGTTTTTATACCGGACAGCGTTACCTCCATCGGGAAAAGCGCGTTTCTGTGGAACAGGTTAAGCCACGTTGAGATCCCCGGCAGGGTAACGTACATAGGGGACTGGGCGTTTGCCTGGAACCAGCTTAGCTCCGTGGCCATACCCGGCGGCGTCACGTCCATTGCCGAGGGGGCCTTCGCCGGGAACCAGCTAAGCTCGATTGACATACCCGGCAACGTTACCGCGATTGGGGCATGGGCGTTCGAAAGAAACTGGCTAAGCTCCGTCGTAATACCCGAAGGCATAACCGTCGTCGCGGAGGGGGCATTTGCCCGCAACCAGCTAAACTCGGTGGTAATCCCCGGAAGCCTTCGTTCCGTCGCGAACAACGCCTTTGCCGACAACTGGCTGGATTCGGTCGTCATACCGGAGGGGGTCAGATCCATCGGGCATTGGGCGTTTGCCTGGAACCAACTGTCGTCGATTGTCATTCCCGACAGCGTTACCGTCATCTCGGAAGGTGCTTTCGCGGACAACGAGCTAAGCTCCGTCCTAATCCCGGAAAGCGTCACCGCCGTCGGAAACATGGCGTTTTCGGGAAGCCCACTGACCTCGATAACGATCCCGGCGAACCTGGACTTTACCCCCGCCACGATGGGCCAGTTCGGCGCGCCTTTCCTGGATTTCTACAAGGACAACGGCAGGAAGGCGGGAACCTACACCTTTGACATCAGCGCCTGGACTTTTAAAAATTAGCCTTATCTTCCCTAGAAAAGGAGCATTGACACATGAGCGAGACAGCGAACAAAACCGCCGGCGGCATCCCCACCCGGCAGGAGGCAAGCCCGGGGAACACCTGGGATCTTTCGAAACTTTTTGCCAGCGACGATGCCTGGTATGATGGGCTTGCCGAGTTCGAAAAAACGGCGGAAAGGATCCCGGCCTTTCGCGGAACCCTGGCGAGATCTGCGGAAAGCCTGGCCGACTACATGGACTTTAGCAAGTGTCTGGGCATTCTGGGCGAACGCCTGGGCTACTACGCGATGCTTAGGCAAAGCGAGGACGAAGGATCCGGCCAGGCGCGGACCATGACCGGGAAGATCACGATGGCATCCGCAAAGGCCGAGGCCGCCGGCGCTTGGGAAAGGCCGGAGATCCTGGCCATTCCGGAGGACGACACCGAGAAATTCCTGACCCACCCGCGCATGGCCGATTACCGAGTGTATCTGGGAAGAATCCTTCGCTACCGTCCCCACATCTTAAGCGACAAGGAAGAGCGAATCATCGCCATGCATTCCGAGGGAGAGGGAACGCCCGGCGAAACCTTTTCCGTGCTGACCAACGTCGACCTGGACTTCGGCACCGTCGACACGCCGGAGGGCAAGCGTCCGCTTTCTCAATCGAGCTGGTCGGTCTTTATGGAAAACCCCGATCGCGAGATTCGCCGCAAGGCCTACGTGGAATTTTATGCCCGCTTCGAATCCCACAAAACAACGCTTGCCGGCCTGTACTCCGGGTCGGTCAAGCAGGACGTGATACGGGCACGGATACGCGGCCACAAGTCGGCCCGCGCCGCCGCGCTGTTCCCCGACAACGTGGGCGAGGAGGTGTACGACAACCTTGTCGCCACGGTGGGCGAGAACCTTGGCGCGTTGCACCGTTACTATGGTCTGCGAAAACGCGCGCTGGGTCTGTCCGAGCTTAGGCACTACGACGTGTACGCCCCCCTGGTTCAGTCGGTGAAGAAAAAAACCAGATGGAACGAGGCCGTCGATCTTATCTCGAAGGCCCTGGCCCCCCTTGGCGACGAGTACGTTTCCACGCAGAGGGCCGGGCTTCTGGGCCGTTGGGCCGACCGCTACGAGAACAAGGGCAAGCGATCCGGGGCCTTCTCCGCCGGCAGCTTCACCGGCGATCCATACATACTGATGAACTACAAGGAGGACAGCATCCGGGATCTGTTCACCCTGGCCCACGAGGGCGGACATTCCATGCACTCGTGGTACTCCGCCCGCTCCAACCCATTCATGCAGTACAACTACACGATTTTCGAGGCCGAGGTTGCAAGCACCTTTAACGAGGAACTTCTCTTCCGCCACATGGAAAAAAAAGCCGGCGGCGATTCGGCCGGCGACAGGGAACTGCGGCTGTACCTTGTGAACAAACGCGCCGACGATCTTCTTGCCACGCTGTACCGCCAAACCATGTTCGCGGAATTCGAGATGAGAACCCACGCGCTGGAGGAAGGCGGCACGCCGTTGACGGTGGAAGTTCTACGCGCCGAGTACCGCAAGCTGCTGGAAAAATACTTCGGCCCCGAAATGGTGTTCGAGGACGCAAGCGATCTGGAGGGCCTTCGCATTCCCCATTTCTACCGCGCGTTCTACGTGTACAAATACGCCACCGGAATTTCCGCGGCTCTGGCCTTGGCGCAGCGCGTGTTGGGCGGCGGCGAAAAGGAGCGCGGGGACTATTTCGCGTTTCTGAAGTCCGGCGGCTCGCGCTTTCCCATTGACGCGCTGAAAGTCGCGGGCGTTGACATGGGCAAGCCGGATCCCGTGCGGGACGCGTGCGGGGTTTTCGCCGGGCTGGTGGACGAGCTGGAGCGGCTTTTGTGACGCGCATACGGCGGCCCTCCCTTCGCCGATATTGCGCTTACTGGAATCAAACGAAACGCCGACCTTGAGTAGCTTTTTCCCGCTTCCAGTCCAGGGCAAAAGATATTCCCTTGTGTCTATCTGTGCCAGGGTCTCCTCGGCGCTTTTGTCCAGTTTGAACCCGAAGCAGCTTGGCGAAACACGAGCGTACCTCGTCGTTCGGATAGTCCAGCGTGAAGCGTTCGCGCCTCCCCATTAGGTTTTCGACAATATCGTCTATCTGGTACATCTTCAGAATATTCCAGGGATGCGGCTTGTGTAACCAGATGTAGTCTCCAGCTTACTCATCTAGAAGCAATATAGCAAAAACCGCGCGGGGAGTCAAAAACTGGTGTCTGTCACTCTCGCGCCTTCCATCATACGGCCGCAGCCAATTTTTCGCTAACCAGCTCGTCAATAATCCGGGCGGGGGGTTTGTGATCCGCCATTGCTTTTTTTAGGATATAATTGACCGTTTTGTCCTCCAGTCCCCAGGCTCGCATTTCACGCTGGCTGAGCCAATCGCTGCCATTGGAACCAAGGGTCACCTTGTTATTGATAAAATAATCGCCCACGGCCACCGCTTCTTCTTCCGTCATTCTTGCCCCCTAAAAACCAATCATTTCGATAGTGCTATTACGCAGTTTCATGGCATGAAACACATAAATGCCGTTATCGCCAGTGGGATTGTTCGGGAGGGTTCCCGGCACGATCAAAACCGATTACAAGATATTTTTCCGGAAATTCCTCGATAGCGGCGGCAAATATCTTAGTTTTGAGGGCATTCAAAATGTCCCCTTTACCGATATTGTGCCGAAACGCCGCCCGATTGAACTCGACAACAACATCCATAAGGCAAACATAGTATGGAATAGGGAAAAAAACAAGGGGGAGGCGTGATATTGACAGACACCCTGCACGAAAGGACTTAAAAATCGGTGTCTGTCACTTTCGCGCCTACGTTGGAAAGTCCCCCGGCACGCTGGGAAGCGATGCGCCCGCCCCGTGCATAGAATAAATGCACGGAACGTGCGCATCGCCTCCCAGCGTGAGGGCTATCCAGTGGGATTACAATGTAGACGCGACCGCAGTCGTCGTAATGTCGGTTGATGCGAAAAAGCGGCGAGCGGAAAACACGTCAACAAAATCCCCGGAACGAAGTGCTGGCACTACGCGCTCCCCACCCGCCAGAGGCGGGCGGCGGCGCTACGTTGCCAGCACTGAGCCCAGAACTCAGGGGCGGACAACCCGGAAACCAATAAAGGTGCGCCGATAATCGGGACTGATGAGATCACGAATCGCCGACCGAGCGCTCTCGGGCGGACTGACCCAACCCCCGCCGCGAAACACGCGGTTGCCGCCGGAAACCGCACCCGTAGGATCGCTCGCGGCGGACGCATCGAGTTCCTCAAACCAGTCCCATACCCACTCCCAAACGTTTCCGTGCATATCATATAGGCCCCAGGCATTCGGTTTTAGCTGCCCAACCGCGTGTGTCCTTCCGCCGGCGTTCCTGTTTGTCCATGCGTAATTATCACTGTCGTCATCCGTGTCACCAAAACTCCACTGCGTCGTCGTTCCGGCGCGGGCAGCGTACTCCCACTCGGCCTCGGTCGCCAGACGGAATCCGTTGGCGTTCCAGTTTGCGGTTACGGCATTCCAAGTCGCGTCCAAGCTTGTAGGCACGTTTCCAAACAGCCATGCGTCGGCATCGGTGTTGCTCATGCCGGCGATGGTGTACACAGGGGTAAGCCCCTGCATTATGCTTAGCCTGTTGGCGAAAGCTATAGCATGGTACCAGTTCACGTTTTCAACGGGCCGCCTTCCCTGCACTTCCCCCTCGACCAGGGTGGAGGCACTGGGGTCCGTGCCCATCACAGCATGGAACTGCTCCCGCGTTACAGGGTGTATGCCCATGTAGAAGCCTCGGGTCAGGGTAACCTGGTGCTCCACCGCGCCCATCCAGCTCCATTGTTCCATAAGATCGTTCTGCCCCATCGTGAAAGTACCTGGAGCTATCCAGTTCATCGTCATCGCTATGCCGTCGGCAATGTTGACCGTTATGGGCGGTTCGTTATAGCCGTAGGACTCGCTTGTCCACCTTGCAAAGACGGTGGTGTTCGCCGTGATTCGCGTGGCAAAGTTGAACGGGCTTCCGCCAACGGCACTCGTGTACCAATTCACGAAGTTATAACCGTCCCTGGTCGGGTTCGTCGCCGGCCTTGCCACGGTCTGCCCGTCCCGTACCTGTGCGGACGGAACATCGCTGCCATCGACACCGGTGTCGAAGCTTACCGTGTGGTAAACGTTGGTGGTTGCGTTGTCGCAAGACGCAACCGCAAATCCGGTTAGCGCAATCGCGGCGACAACGCCTATCATACGCCACAAAACATTAACGTTCTTTGTCATAAAGAACTCCTTTTCTTGATACCCGCCTCCGTTTTTATATGAGCGGGCAACCGTTGATTTTATCCGCCCACAGGGGCGGCGATATAAAAAGCGGGAAACCCCCGCCATTTACCAAAAAAACGTCTTCCGGCTTTCCGGTTCCTTCAACCTACTAACAGAAAGACGCGGCTCGAATTCGCAAGGGGAATCCCCTTTGCGGGAAAGCGGTTTGTTCTACGGCTGGCTCGCATTCCGCAGGGCTCAGGGGCGGACAACCCGGAAACCAATATTGGTGTTCCGATTATCGGGATTGTTGTGATTACGAATCGCCGACCGAGCGTTCTCGGGCGGATTGTTCCAACTCCCGCCGCGTAACACGCGGTTGCCGCCGGAAACCGCACCCCATTTTTCACACAGTTTTTTTCTAAAACGATATGTCCTTGCCAGGTTTATTGTCGCAAAGACGCTTCTAATTCTTTCCGCCGCCTTTTCCTGGGTGGTTTCCCCAAGGCCAAGCAAGACGGAAATTTCCGCCATGCGATCCCTTACCCTCCTTTTCGATTTTCGCATAAGATAGATGCCATTTTCCTTGACAAGGAAACCCAGGAACGGCAAGCCAGAAGCTGTGTCGCCGAACACGGGCGGCTTAAGATCCAGTTTAAGACCGTCGCCGACGTAATCGCCGATTCGCGCGAACATGTCCTTCAACTGTTTTTTAGTGGGTGTCCACGCCACAAAATCGTCCATGTAGCGGCAATACGCGCGTGGCCGCAGCTTGTCGTAAAGCGCGTATTCCACCGGGTTAAGCACCTCGCGGTAATCCGTCCTTTGGGGCGAGGCACCGGGCGAATTCTTGCTTTCGGACGAGGTCCCGTATTCGATAAGGAACACCCATCCCGTTCCGCGTTCCCCATCGATCATCTTTTTTTCGACGTTGACTATTCGGTGGGAACGCAGAAAGGCGTTCAGTTCGTCCGTTACGGATTTCTCGCCGAACGGGCTTACATAAAAACTGACGTACTGGGTTAGGAGCGCCATGGTTTTCCCCTAAAAACGCGGAAGCGAGAAAACGTATAATTGTGGTTGAAAAAATATGTGTCGCTAGATAATTGACATGAACCAAGCCGATGTGTACAATTTGCCCGACTGCCCGACTGCCCGACTGCCCGACTGCCCGACTGCCCGACTGCCCGACTGCCCGACTGCCCGACT
>Ga0209755_10001466_pt1 | contig 36505 bp, 34 predicted proteins | sample TergutCo191P1_FD_187301 | JGI IMG/M metagenome (GOLD analysis project Ga0209755, IMG submission 187301) | Cornitermes sp. P1 segment gut microbial communities from Petit-Saut dam, French Guiana - Co191P1 (SPAdes) (version 2) | ecosystem: Host-associated > Arthropoda: Insects > Digestive system... | reverse complement strand
CGGCACAACCAATCAAAGTAGGAAATAGCCCAAATCTGTCATATAAAATCCCTGCAACCGCCATACCGCCAGTCATAGAGAGCATATTCACAACCATAATCACAGCATTGCCGCCTGTCAGCTTTTCAGGCGGGGCAAGGAGTGAAATGCTTGATGCTGTTGTAGCCATATAGACTGCTTGAATGGCGTTAAATGCTAATAGCTTGACGATTACAATAGGCACTACCTCGTAAAACAGACCACTAATAAGCATATACCCGACAATAATAGCGGTTATTCCCACATCAAGCCAAAACATAAGCCTGTGCTTTTTGAATCGGTCTGCCATAATGCCGCCGATGGGTGTCATTATTATCATTGAAACGACTGGTAAGCCCATAGCCAGCCCATACAAAAACGCAGACCCACTAATGTTAAGTATGTGAAAAGGCAAAACGGTAGTAACTACCATATTGCCAAATAAGGACATAATCTGTCCAATCACCAACAAGGAAAAGTTCTTGTTCCAAAGTTTTTTGCTCGTTTGCTCCATTTTTCTAATCCCCTTTTAGTTTTATTTGTGGTGCGGTTTTTCTTGACTAATTCCATTATAAAGTCTATACTAAGTATAGAGTCAATAGTGAATTTATAAAAAGGGGAAAATTTTTATGAGCCGTGAAAATGAATTGTTATCAATAGGCGAGGTAGCCAAGTTGACAGGGGTAAGTGTACAAGCGTTACGATATTATGAGCGAAAAAATATAATCAAGCCAATATATACAAATGCTGATTCGGGGTATCGCTACTATTCGCCAGACCAAATTTATTTCATTCAGCTAATAGTCAACTGCGTAAACCTCGACATACCGCTTAAAGAATTAGCTGGTGTATTTAATGCTGATGATATGAGTGGGTTTCGTGATTTTTTTGTAAAAAATAAAGAGGCAGCTGAACGAAAAGCTAGACTAATAAACGCAAGTATAAATGGCTTCAATGCCGTGCTTGCGAGGATAGAGATTGCAAGCCTTTATAGTTTCGGTGAAATTTATTCAAGAGAGTATCCTGAAAAAGTTTATTTTCTGAAACCTTATAACCAGCCGATTAAAAATGAGAATCGGTTAAAACTGTTTCTTGAAATGGCACAAGAAATGCACGGAAACAATTTTAACCGCATAACCACCGAAGATAATTTTGACGAGCTGCTTGGTCTGCCAGACTTTGGCGTTATCTCCCAATATTCATCAAGCAATGCCAGCTATTTTATCTTTGGGGAAGTTACTAAACAAATGGCAACGGATAACTGTATATCTTTACCAGCTGGCGCTTACTTTTTTAGGCAAGACAAGGAAAGCCAACTCGAAAATGCCCCCGAAATCTTTAAGGAGCATATCAAGGGCGTTGATTCTTTTATGATTATCGAAACAGAAGAACCTTTTTTGAGCAAGACCAAAATAAATCAGCCAATCTATGAACTTAGGCTTATTATTTTATAATTGCATTTAACCTACCGCACAACAATACAACAATCTCTTTTGTGGCAAAGAGTATATGTAATCCTATTTTTTATCCACATATCCCTGTATAATCATATAAAAACCGTGACAAAAGCCACGGCTACATGATTTTTATTGAATTTTCTAATTTGCGTTATTTACCCTCTTGACAAATGACGTTATTAGAGCTTTTGGGGTAATTGGATTGCAAATAAAAATCACCATCGGAAATTTGACAATGGTGATTTTTATTTGCACCATAATGCACCGAAAAAATAGGGTCATATCACTTGTCAAGAAGTTGTGTGCATGAACAAAAAATAAATTTTTGACCCTTAATTTTACCCTTTACAGGTTTTAATTAGGTTATTGCTCATTTTATAAAAATGATTTTAAATGTGATAAATCAAGCATTTATTAGCACTTATTAATAAACGAGTTTATGGCATTTGTTGAAATGTTTATAATTCAAATCCCCCTTTCTCCGTAAACAAAAAACCCTGCAAATTCATTTTTTTGCGGGGGCTTGTTTTGTTCTTGATTGCTTTAAGTTTTAATATATGTACTTCTCAGGCAAAGCACCCAATATGCTTTGCCTGGTTTTCTTGTCTTTTATGAATGGCGTGTAACCTAGATACGGACGACGCATCGCCCCCGACATATACGAAACAAAACGCCAATAGCAAGTATGGTTGCAAGTTTCAATCGTTTTTTCGTCACAACTACTGCATGTCGACGCCTTTTTGCAAAAGTTTTCTGTAGGCTTTGCATATCTTACATCACCGTTAGGAAGCCCGCCATAGCAACATATTATCTTGTAGGGCGGGAGCACACGAGCCCCATTAAAATCACCCTCCTGTAGTTTTTCTGCACCCCTTCTTGTTTTAGTATCTAGGTGCTCCATTTGTACAGACCCAAAATATTCAAACTTCACAATAGAAACAAACTCCTCGAGCATTCCTCTATTCTCAAAATCATCACGGTTCAAAAACAACGCCGCGCCTTCGTACTGCCCCACTTCGCAGTTTAAAAGAGTTCCTATAATAGTTCTAAATCTAACCTCGTCTTCATGAGGTCTTTTTACAAAAGTCTCTACACTCGCAGTTTTGGGTTCAAATATATACTTAATACCCAAACTATCTGGCTTGTGACGGTTAACATCTTCTTCAAGCTGGCTAACAAAATTGCCAGTGTCTGCAGAAGGGATGTTTTTGTAAGGGTCCCACCCACAAATGCGCACAACAAGCCATCTTCTTTCACCCGGCTTAATCCTTTGTGATAGCATCTCCTACCCCCTCATACGCACTATAGATGTTTTCAGGCACAGAGCCATAATATCCCATCCTAAACTCATGCTCCATATTTGCATATGGCTGAGTCCAAGGTATTTCAGAAAGCCTAGTAATAATAGACTCAGAAAACTCACCCTTGTCGGCAATATGCACACAGTCCCGCCGCAACAAGCCACTATCAAGAGCAAAAGTATCATGAGCCACAAATATTAATTGGGCATTATTTTTGTTAATTTTAGGATTGCAAAACATTCTAACAATATGCTTAAATGCAATAGGGTGCAAAGCCTTGTCCATCTCGTCACAAATAAATATCAAGCCTTCCTGCAGCACCTTATCAATCTTTGGAAAAATTTCAATCAGCCTGCGCGTACCTTCTGATTCGCTTTCTATAGGAATACCCACCGCAAGTTGTGCATGAGCTATTTTCCCATCACCATTAATTCGAAATTCGCCCCCTCTCGTTTCTAGTCCAAGTTCATTATTTCTCCTTTTTCTTTCCGTATTTTCTAGTGTTCCCTCCAAAAGCTCTGCTTTCTCTATATCCTTTTCTACACCTCTGCCCATCCTGTAAAATCTAGCTAGCATCGCTTGCGCATCAATATTTCCTTGATTAACAGATTTTTGAAGCCATTCTACCTCTTGATGCACATCTCCAGAAATCCTAGCCATTTCATATTGCGCATAAGGGTTTCCTTGCTCTGCCGCCTTTTTGTACCATTTTTTAGCACCCTCTATGTCTTGCTCTATTCCAACGCCATACTCTAAGTGAATAGCATACAAGTGTTGAGCTTCGCTTAACCCCTGTACCGCTGCATAGTATAAAAATTGTGCAGCCAAATCAATTTCACCTTGTTCGCCATACAAAACCCCCAGAAGACCTTGTGCACGCGAAAACCCTTGGTCAGCAGAGAGCTCTAACCACTTTTCGGCATGCGTGAGATTTTTTGGTGTCCCATGGCCTCCAAAGTGCATATACCCCAAGAAATACTGGGCTTTTGCCAGTCCTTCATTTGCCGCTTTCTCAAAATAATCAAAAGCTTGCTTGCTGTCTATTTTTTCCACACCCAAACCACCATGGTACATAAGCCCCAAATTATGAGTAGCTTTCATATTGCCCTTTTTCGATTCAGCTTCATACCACGCCACAGCCTCACTGGTATCCTTTGGCACATCGTCAAAACTATATGCCAAACTATGTGGCGTATCATCAAATTCCATTAAAGCGGAGGCTTTCCAATTATCATTTGGCACATTCTTATGATATAACTTCAGTTTCTTTTCACCACCGACATTGTCAAAGCCAATACTGTGAATAGAATCATCTAAGCACTGCAAAAAAAGCAACAGCCTATCCCCAAAACCTTCATCATCTTCGTCAAATATTCTTCGCGCTGTTTCAGCTATTCTTTCTTGCTGCATTTTTTTGTCACCATCATTAAAATCAACTCCGTCTTTAACCCGCAAAAACCAGTCATGCAACCGCTCCAGCTTATCATTAAAAACAGCTATCTTAGGAAATATCATCATACCAGCCATACGCTCTCTGCTAGAAATCGCTTTCACGGTATCATTTATTAGCTTATCATCACCATCACCTGCACTGACCCCTTCTTTCAGGCTGTATATAGTTTTTTTCCCCTGAGACAGCTTTTCACTCAAAACACCCTTTTCTCCAATAGAATACTTCAATACATAATCCGAACCATCTATCACAACATGTACTTCGTACTCAATCTCACCATTTTGCTCACAAGCCCCATCTTCAACCACAGCAAATCTTCTTCGCGAAATAACTTGCTTAAAAGGAGTTTTGCTAGAGTCCAAAGAAATGCCCTTAAAAGTATCACCCAAAGCATCAAGTGCCACATCGCGCAAGGTTTCTAACAACATAGACTTACCGCCGCCATTTTTTCCATATATCGCCGCAACAGGCAATAATCCGCTATCATTCAACAAATGTTCTAGCTCTGTATGCTCATACTTTGTCCTCATGTCAAGTTCTACCCAATCACTGTAGCAATAGCTATTTCTAAACCTAAATAATTTAAGCATAATACCTTTTCCTTTGTTTATTCGACATGAGTCCATTATATCACATCCTTTTATTTTTTTGCAACATAAATTTTTATCACCGCATACATTATTATAGCCAATACCCAGCAAGGTATAGACCATAATTATCCTCGGTAAGCAAAAAACCCCTGCAAGCCAATCCTTGCAGGGGTTTTAGGGAGTGTTCGATAATTCGCTTTCGTCAGATTTTCGAGTGAATTTGCCGAAAAGATGGTCAAATGGAATTATCGAACACGACCTAATATATCAGTCAAATAAACCATCAAAAAAACTTTCATAAATCTGGGTCGCACCACCCAAATCCAAGCCAGGAAAAGCAAATATCAACCCGTCCGCACCATCCCACCCATAAACATTAGGGCTATGCACATCAACAGGCTCAAACAGCCTCACAGCAAACCTCTCAAGAGAATCACCAAAAACAATCAGCCCATGAGGATTATGCCACATACCAATACCGTCTCCATCCCTAACATACACTATCCCCCAAGGGGTATCCCGTGTTGCCGAAAACCCCACAGCAGGCATCCCAAACCCCTCAATCTCAAGCCGCCCGTAAAAACCCCCACCTCCAAATCCATGCACCCAAAGCCGCCTCGACAACGTCCCCTCAATATGCACACTCAAAACCTCATACTCCTGATGCCCCGCCCGAAACATAACCCCATAACCACGAATATAAACATCATGCCTAAAGGTAACGTTCAACAAAATCAAAGCCCCAAGCCCTAAAACAAGCAACAAAAAGACCACATGCCCCAGCCGAACCTTCATCCTATCCACCCCGCTTCTTTTCCAAATAGCCATAAATAATACGAGCATACAAAGCAATTCCGAACAATATATGAGCAATCATAAAGCCAGGCATCCGAATCCTGTCAAACCGCACGCTCACACCCTCGCCATCAATCTCAACAGCATAATACATAAACCCAGCAGGAATATCCGCCCCAGCATCAAAACGAGGATTAGAGACCCAGTAGCGGTCAAATATAGTAAAAAGCCGATACCTAGGCAAAACCGACCCTCGGACAAAAACATGAACCACACAAACAGGCTCGTCCCTCGAATAACTCCTCAAAACATAAGCCACCACGCGCCCCTCATAAGCCACCGAAACAACAGTCTCACCCTCCCGAGCCTCAACCATATCACTAACACCCTGCCGAGACAAAGGATGCCCAAAAAAGCAATCACCAACTCAATAACAACCCAAATAACAGGAATCCCGCCAAAAACCAAAACAGCCCTCAAAACCTTAGCCGTCCAAACATCCCTATCCATCCACCCCATTATAACGCACAAAAACCCCAAAGTCAACACCCAAACAGCAGGTTACACCTATCTGCCGCGCCGCGCGTACTCATCCCCCAAATCATCCACCAAAGCCTCAGCCAGCTTCTTCCCATCAAGCTCCACAACAACCCTTGAAACCCCACCACCATGGTTACTGCCCATAGCATCCACCAGCATATTAGCCATCTCCACCATCCACCCAGTATTATTCTCCAAGGGCAGCACAGCCTCCCGCCCCCGCTCCCCCACAAGCGCAAGGGTAGGTGCCGACACAATCCCGCCACGGGCAAGGGCAGGCACACTCGGAATTTTAGGCACATTAAACCCAAGCCGCCCGCCGCCCAGCCAGCTAGGAATGTCAAGACTAATCCGATTAATCCCCGAAATCATAGAATTAAGCCCGCCAATAATCCGATTAACAAACCCGCCAAAACTCCCGGTAATCCCTTTCCAGACCCCGCTCCAGCCAGCCAAAAGCCCCTCGCCCATCTCACCCCAGCCAGAAGAAATCCCGCGAGAAACTAAAGACAAATTCCGCCCAAACCTATCAGCAACACTCCCGGCAGAATTAATACTTTCTCGAAAATTATTCCCAAACCCACGCACCCCAACAATCAAATCACTAAACTGCCTCCCAAGCCCCAAAAGCCCTTCCCTCAGCGGATTCATCCCCTGCACAGCTTCCCCAAAAACTGAAAGCACAGGAGAAAACATCTCCCGAGAAAAAACCTGAGAAATCTTCCCGGAAACCCCAGAAAAAGCCCCTTGGGTTTGTTTAAGTTTTTCCTTAACCCCAGAAAAAGCCTTCTCAACCTCCCCAGTCCTAAGCCTCAAATCCATATAAACCGCATGAACAGTAGTCCCAGCCATATCGCACACCCCAATCTATCCAAACATCCGCGCAAGCTCCCCTTGCAACGCCCCCAAATCTCCAACGTCCTCTTTTTCTAACCTCTTGCCTCTACAAAAACCAGCCCAATCAGCCCGAATCTTCTTCTCATGCCCCCCAAACCGTTTAAGTACCTCAGCATCTTTCTCACTCCGCACAGCCACCAGCCGCCCAAGGGGCGTGTCGGGCATAATGCCCGACAACAGCCGCAAAAACCCCCCAAAAGATATATCTTCACGAGTAAGCCTAATTCCATACTGCATAGCGAAACTAGCCTCAATAGCATCTGCATCAAATTCCAAATCATAAAAAACTTTCTCACTTTTTTCACACACCGCGAAACCGATGCCTCGCTTCCTCCAGCGGCAAATCCTGTATTGCCGCCAGAACAATAACAACCATTTCCTGCATAACAGAAAAAGGCAAATCCAAATCAAGGATTTCCGAGTAAGCACCCTCCCCAAGGGCATTACTCAAAACCACAAAAAACTCATCCACTTCCTCGCCCTCAGCCGCAGAAAGTAACTTACTTATTTTGCGAAAAACCGACAACCTATTATCAATCGAGTAAATCCTGTCCCCCAAACGAAGTTCAGGCTTAAAATCAAGCTTATCCTCTGCAATCTTATACATCCCCTATACCCCCTCACTAGAATAACTAGGCGCTCCATCAGACAAGCACTCAAATTCAAGCACAGCCACATCGCCCGAGCCACCACCGCCGCAAGCAGTCACATTCACCACACAAGGCACCCTAAGCACATCCCCATTTGGAAAATTAACCTGCAAAACCGTATTAAGCACATCCCCAGACCCAAAAGCCAAGCCAGCCACATAATCATTACCAACACACCCAACAACCCTTTTGCCAGAAATAGCCACACTAATCCCCTTAGTAGTCACCATCCGCCTAGCCCACCCAAAAGCATCAATAGGATTCCACTCCTCAATCCCATTATCAAAACTAATCGAAAAACTCTCCATCCCGCGAACAACATGAAAATCACTGAAGGCCCCACTGCGCCCAGCAGTAGAAATCCTAAAATCTATACCATTAACAGGAAACACATTAGTATTTGTCATAAAAAAACTCCCCCTATTTGTTAAAATAAAAATCAAAATCAAACACATACTCAAAAACCCCGCGACTATCTGCCCCAAGCCAAACAGGCGCATCATTTACAGCCACCACAAAACCTCCATCAAACTTAAGCTCCGAAAGCTTTTGATAAATCTCAAAAGCCTTCTCCTCAGCCCGCACACCATCGCGCCCCCACCGAAGCAGCATCGTAGCAGCAAAACTCCCAAACCCCCGAAGCCCCTCACCGCCAACAGCTCCCACACGTGCCCGATTGCCCCGCCGAGGATAAATCCCCAAAGCCTCCTCCAAATTCCGAGAAATCCTATGCACCGAAACAACCGAAGCATCAACCTCAAGCACACCAAGAACAACCTCCCGAACCATCAAAGCTCCACTCATCCGCACCCCTCCTTGCACCGCATATAGTCCATCAGCCCATTCCATCCCTAAAACCCTTCACAAACTCGTCAACCAAAAACTGCGCCCTATCCCCGTCAGCATAAGCATCAAACCACCGCCCACCAGCCCGCGAATTAACCGACTGGTCAAACTCAAACTCAGGGTGCATTAACAACCGCCGCGCATAAACCGCATCACTAACCACAGCCACAGCCCCCTCAGCCCGCAGCCGCCCCACATCCACTAAAGTCGCCGAATTCTGCAAATGCCCACTAGCAAAAGGCATAGTCCCACTAGACACCAAATCCTCCTTAACCGCCACGGCAGCCGCAACCAAAGCCCCCAGCCCCGCCCGCAAAACCTTCCCCTCAAGCCCCTTAAGCCCCTTCATAACAACCCTCCGAACCCCCAGCCAAAGAAAACCTCATATGATGAAAACTCCCATCAGGATTCCCCAAAACCAAACTCTCCCCAACCAAAAACCTCAACCCACCCACAAAAAATTCAAACTCACTACTCCAGTTGCACTTTGTCAAGGACTTTTTTAATCAAAACCTAAAAACCTAGTAAATCCTACATAATAGGGATTACTAGGTTTTTTAGCCAACTTTTGTTAATCTGGCGTGTTAAAGCATTTGTGCTTGTACCCTTAACTCTGCAAGGCGCATTTCCGTTATGTCTGCACTATTACGCAAGGCTTCAATAAGTGTGGGGTCTGCATTGTTTTTGATTGCTGCAATAATCATTTCTTCCATGCCTGTTGCTATGCCCCGTTTCTCTGCCGTACTCAAAGCATTAGCCTCATCAAGCCGAGCCTTCTGCCTCATCCATGCCAAATTCCTAAACTCTTCATCGCCAGCTATCTCTCTATAAGCCCCTACAAGTTCACCCATGAAGTCACCACCTTTCTTTGTTAATTCATTCAGTTCTTCCTCGGTTGTGGCATTAAATGCCGCTAACCATAAATCCTTTTCGTTTTCATAGTCTATTTCGTCTACATCTGGCATTTTTGGTAGTTCTAAAAAGTGCAATGCACATTTGTCTGTTAAGCGTGTGTGTCGTTTGGTTTCGTAAAAGTAAAATTCAGAGTGTATATCTTTGCTGTCTTTGAATAGTTCAAAATCAATTATGCTTATTATGATTGTTTTTGGTAAATCAGCATAATCGACACCCGCATTAATAGCACTTGAATATATTCTTGCAAAATGGAAGATAGAACGCTCTATAAAGTTACCTTCATCCTCTACTTGGATTTCTAGGTTTATGCGTCTATCATCCACAATCATATTTATGTCAAGTCTGCAAAACTTGGTCTTGATTTCTTCGGGTGGCATTTCTGTGTTTGTTATTTCAAAGTGGTTTATGCTGTTTAGGGGGATTTCTAGGAGTACAGCAATCAACCGCTTTAGTAGATGGCGGTTGCGTAGAAATAGCATTTTGAAAAGTATGTCGCTTTTGAAGCTGTATTCTAGTTTTGTGCCTTTGGTTTTTGTTTTTTTAGTTTTTTGGATGTTTGTTTTTGCTTTTGAAATTTTCATCATCTCCCCTCCATATATTATTATAACCCATAACCAATAACTTTTCAAGCTAAATTTTCAAAACGCTAAAACAGCAAAACCGCCAGCAAATTTTTTTGGGTCTTTGCGAGCGGTTTTGCGGTTTTGTTTTATGCAGCTCTATCAATCTACATCTTTAATGTACTTACTAAGCACCCTATCCAACATCCCACCATCCACAGGCTTAGAAACAAAATCATCAAACCCAACCCTAAGCAGTTCTTCAAGCTGGTCTACAAGCACATTTGCAGTAAAAGCTACTATAGGCTTTGTATATCCCATCTGACGAATTACATTCATAGCTTCCGTCCCATCCATTTCAGGCATCATCTGGTCCATGAAGATAATATCATACACTTTGCCCCCTTTGATTTTGTCAATAGCTTCTTTACCAGAGCTACAGGTTTCATATTGTAATTCATAAGGTTCTAGCATACCTCTGATAACATATAAGTTACTTTCAACATCATCAACCACAAGCACTTTACCGTGGGGCATTAGTTTTTGTAGGCGGGATGGTTTGTTGTTGGTGGGCAGTAGTGAGCTTACCTCGAAGCGTTCTAATCTTCGGGCGGCTTCTATGCCTAGGGGTTTGGGGGTTGATGAAGATAGCCCCTGCGGCAAATGCACAGTAACAACCGTACCCCGCCCAATCTCACTATCAAGCCCAATAGCCCCGCCCATCATATGCACAAGATTATAAACAATAGGCATACCAAGCCCAGTTCCTTCTACATGGCGCATTTTTTCTTCATGGAAGCGTATGTAGTCATTTGACATTGCAAGGGCTTCAAGCTGTCCTTTTTCCATGCCTACGCCTGTGTCGGTTATGGTGGTAAATAGTCCTTCTCTTGCCCAAGCTATGGATAAAGTCACAGAGCCTTTTTGAGTGTACTTAAAAGCATTTGATAAAAGATTGTTCATCACTTGTTTAATGCGAAGTACATCCCCTAAAAGTTTGGCGGGTATATCTTCATCAACCTCAACACGAAACCTAATGCTCTTATCCTTCAAGTATGCAAGATGGGTATGAGCTACATCACTAATCATACTTGCAACATCATATTCATTGCAAAGTATTTCTAGTTTATCAGCTTCTATTTTGGATAGGTCTAGTATGTCGTTTACAATGCCTAGTAGAGATGTTGCAGAGCTATGGATTTTGCCAAAGGATTCTGCTAGGCGTGGGGTTAGGGTTTGGTTGCGCTCGTGGTTTTTTAGTTCTATTTCTGATATGCCTAGGACTGCTGTGATGGGTGTGCGGATTTCGTGGGACATTCGGGCTAGGAATTGGGATTTTGCTTTGTTGGATTCTTTTATAACTTCCATCTGCTGGGCTTCTGCCATTGCTTTTTTAACTTGCCTTAAATCGTAGTTATGACCAATTATAATTTGTTTATCGTCACGTTTAACGCAAACATATTTGCTTCAACAGGAAGTTCTTCGCCAGTTGCCGTGATGTGCATAAACTCAAATTGGGCGTGTCCATCCCGCATAACTTGTGCAATTCGTTCTTGATACTTTTGCGTTGATGGCGTTCCGCAAGGTTGATACTCGGGTATAAAGGAATCAAAATTTTTGATATATTCCTCTTTGCTAGAAATGCCGAATAAATCGACCACCCTGTCGTTGCAATCTATCATATTAAAATCTTCATCCCAAATATCAATAAATATAGTGGATGAAGCCAAAAGCGAATTTATTAACTCGCTTGATTCTTGTTCCCTTTTCTCTGTTGCTTTAATTTTCCTTAAATCTTGACAATACGCAACCATTACATGGCGGTCTTGGTAATCCATTCTTGTAAAAGTAACATGAATAGGAATTTCCTCACCATAACGTGACAAATGAAGCCACTCAAACTGGGTGCGTCCATTTGAGTAAGCTTCATTGAACACAATTTCAAATTTTTCTGGTGTAGGAGTTCCGCAAGGTTGTTGTTTTGCTGAAAGTTTGTAAAATTCTTCTGTGTACTCTTTGATAAACTCATTTTTATCGGTGTATCCGAACATTTTTACACATTCCATGTTGCAATCAACTAAAGTGCGGTTTTCGTAAAAGGTTACTGCCATCGGAGCAGCGTCCATCATAACCTTTATACGCTCGTTCATTTCCTGTCCATTGTCAGCTACCAATGCTTTTCGCCTACCTTTCGTATGTCGTCAAATTTGTTATAATCTAAAAAACGCCACCAGCTGCCTTAACACTTCTGCTTGCGAGTTCAGTTCCTCACTAGCTGCTGCTGTTTCCTCACTAACAGCCGAATTATTCTGCGTAACCTTCGATATTTGAGCCAGCCCATCACTAACAGACGATATAGCTTCGGCTTGCTCCTTGCTTGCTTCTGAAATACTGCTTATCACAGCCAAAACCTCACCAACACTCGCAACAATGGTAGTTAATGACTCTGCCGTGTTCTCTGCAATATTAGACCCAGCATCCACCCTGTCAATCGAGTCTTGGATTAGGGTTGTAGTTTCTGTAGCGGCTGCCTGGCTTCGCCCTGCCAAAGTCCGAACCTCATCAGCAACAACAGCAAAGCCTTTTCCGTGTTCCCCAGCACGAGCGGCTTCAACACTCGCATTAAGTGCCAAAAGATTGGTTTGAAAAGCAATATCTTGGATAGTTCTTACAATTTTTCCAATATTACTTGATGATTCTTTAATAGCGTTCATAGCTTCCACCATTTGCTTCATGGCATTGTTACCATCAAGAGCATTGGTGGAGGATTTACCCGATAATTCATTAGCAGTCATTGCATTATCCGCATTTTTGCGGGTCTGTTGGCTTATCATCTCTATGGTAGCGTTTAACTCTTGCACCGAGCTTGACTGCTCTTGTGCGCCTGTTGATAGCTCTGTAGCACTATTGGAGATTTGGTTAGCTCCTGATAACACTTGGTCGCTGGCTGTGGATATTTCTGACATAGTTTTGTGTAGACTTCCAATTATATCATTTACAGAATCTTTAATAGCTACAAAATCACCTTTATATTCACGATTTATGCGAACTGTCAAATCGCCTTTTGCAACGGCTGATAAGGTTCTGCTAACCTCGTTAATATAGTCACTTATAAAGCCGATTGCACCACCAACCGCTTCGCCAATAATCCTATATGCTTCGGCAGCTTTGGCTGTGTTTTCGTTAGGTTTGGCAGGTTGGAAATCAAACTGTAGCACCCCACGAGCAAGCCCTTCTTTAAGAACCTCGCTTATGTGGACTGATTCGCTTTCTTGATATTCACCAATTTCAACCATTTGGGTTACGTCAAAATTGATTACCGACACCGCAAATACTTTGCCTTGTTCGTTTTTCAACGGAAAATTGACGTGTTCCTCAACAAACAATTGACCTTCGGGCGTAGTAAACGGCACTTGGTATCGCATTTCTTGCCCAGTTTTTGCAATTTTTTTAATATTCGCTGTTGCCATTGCCGTTTCATCACTTGGTGAGACATCAAAAAATGTTTTGCCTAGTGATGACGCTAACTCAAAACCTTGCTCCCTTGTAGCCCTGTTCATAAATATAAATTTACCTTCATCATCAAATACGCAATAAACACAAGGTATTTCGTCCATATAACCAAAAATTTTATCTATGATTGAATTAACTTCAGCTATTAGGGCATTGCCTTCACCATTAAACTTGCTGGCATTACTACGTTCGTACCAATTACCCGATTCAATAGCCGAGTTGACCCGCTTTATCTCATCAAGTAATTGTGTCACCCCATTATTACTCACTTCAAGTTGAGGAGTTTCCAATTCGTCTTGCTTAACCAAACGCCCCCGCAAAATAAAATAGCTCAACAAAGCCCCAACAGCCAAACCACCCAATATTCCAACAACTAAAAGACCCATAGTCTTTGCCCTCCCTCTACAAGTTTATTTTTTACCCACACAAAAAGCGATTGACCCCCGCTTTGAAACGCAAAGGACAACCGCTTGTTATTAAATTTTTTAGCATTATACTTTAAGACATGACAAAGAGCCGAGCCACGGCGGTCGGTCGGTCGGTCGGTCGGTCGGTCGGTCGGTCGGTCGGTCGGTCGGTCGGTCGGTCGCAAAAATTGTGGCACACATTAGCACTCTTGTCAACCCCTTTTTTCGCAAATTTACAAAAATATTTTGGGCATAAATACCCATGATATGATTATAACAGAAACCACGGGCAATAGCAAGCATAATTTTTCGGAATTGCAAATATTTCATTTTGCTCCTTGTGCTTGCTATCGCCCGCCTTTTGAACTGTGTAAACCACGTGCTTACCTTTCTAATCCCTGCAACCGCACAGGCTGACCACGCTCCCGCTGTCGCTCTTTACGAAGCACATCATAAACTTTAGTCCGTATCTTATGCACATCATCGACCTCGGATTTAAGAGCCGAATATCTGCCGTTAAGACTTTGGATTTTGGCAGTAAGGTGTTTTCTCTCCCTCTCCCATGCACCAGTTGGAAATTTGCCTTTGTCATTACGCAAGCCCTCAACATTATCTTTGGCGTTATTGAACACTCCAACAATCCAACCATGCTCACGTTCAAATGCTTTTTTCTTCCACGGCAATTGAGAGGATAAGCCCTTTTGATATTGGTCGTATTTGTCTTTGTGTTTTTGATAAGCTGCGATGCGTTGTTGATTGTCGTTTATTTCGGCAAGTTTCTTTTTGATGGGTGAAAGTTCGTGGGTGATACTGCTTTGTTTGTTAAGTAGATTTTTGACGTATCGCTCTATATCCTCGTAACTATCAATAGCCTTAGATTTGAGGAAGTCGAAAATCTGTGTTGCGAATTGTGGTTTGATGAATGATTGAGATTGTTTGGATAGAATATCAGAAACAAAGTCTGCGAATGTTGGCGGGATGGCGTTTTCTTCTTCCTCAGCCAGCCATCTCTGTTCTTCTAAAATTTGATTTTCAAGGTATGCAATCTTGTTTTGAAGATTTGAAATTTCATCGCCAAGCTCTCGTAAGAGATTATTTGTGGCTGCTATTTTTCTATTTATATCGCCCCTCTCGGTGCGAATACCCTTTTTCTCCATTTGGTGGGCAGATGCCCCTAAATGTATTGTTGGGATTTGGTCGGTCTTGCCTTGTCTTTCAAAGCTTTTGTGGTCGATACGGTCGGGGTGGTTGTGTTGCTCAAGATGCTCATTAACAACGCTCGCCCATGCTTCTCTCCAGTGTTCTGCTTTGTCCCTACTGTTCCAGGCCATGGTTTCGATTTTACCACATTTGTACTGACGCTTCTTCGGGTCATAAATTTTATTACCTTCATCATCAAGAATGTACTGCTTGCGTTGTTTAACTCCCCATTCTCCATTTTCGTCAAGCGGTCGCATAGTTAGCATAATATGAGCATGAGGGTTTGTGCCGTCACGGTTGTTGTGAATTGATAAATCCGCAATCATGCCCTCATCAACAAAATTCTTTTGTACATACTCTCTAACAAGATATATGTTCTGTGAAGATGTAAGTTCTACTGGTAAAGCAACAGTTATTTCTCTAGCCAGTTGGCTGTTCTTGGCTTTTTCAACTTTCTCCACGGAGTTCCATAATACAGAACGGTCATAAAATTCTGATGGTGCATTTTCAGGTAGCATTATTTCAGTATATTCAATCCCTGTTTTGCGGGTGAAGTCATGGGTTATGCCGTCATAATGATTTGTGATTTTTTCGCCCGCACGATAAGCAGCGGAAGCGACCGCACTTTTTCCGCCACTTCTGCCGATTATTTTTATTGAGCAATGGAATATTGCAATAGGCTTCGCCCCTTTCGTGGTTTGGATTTTGATAGTGTGATTTGATGGGTATTTGGGTCTTGGTAATTTTGTTTTATGGTTTTAGGGTTTATGGTTTCAAGGTCTTGATTTCAAGGGCTTGGGGGTCGTGTTTAAGGGTTTGGTGTTCTTGACTTTAGCGGACGCATTTTGTCCACTCCGTGCTAAAGGCACGGCAAGCCCTCGGCAGAGCGCACGTACCACTAAGCCCCCAGAGGGGGCGTGTGGTACATAAGTGCGCCCTTCCCCAAAAAGAGGGGAAGGGTTACGACCCCGACCCCTCGCTCCCGCTGTGGTTTGTGGCGGGTGGTGTGGTTTGTTTGGATTTGCCGTTATTGCCGCTTTGCTCGGGTTTTACGCTGTTTTGTGGTGTTGTCGTTGGTGGTTTGGCTTCGGTGGGTTTGGTGGGTGGTTGTGATGGATTGGCGGTCTGTGTGGTTGTGGCTGTCGATTTTGATGGGGTGCTTTGTTGGTCTGATTCCAACGGTGATTTTAATGATGTTTCTGACTGCGGTTTCGCCCCCGCTCCCGTTGGTGCTTTCGCCCCTTTTGCAATCACTTGAGCCAGTTTGTCCTTGCCGTATGTGTTCACAACGGCAATTTCAAGAAATGCCTTGTACTGCTCATCTGTGATATTGATAAGTTCGGGCATTAAGCTCTCTAAAAGCCCATGCCGTGAACACAATCTCCGAAGTCGGTATTACATTAACGCAAATAGCGTTTATCCCCCATTCCCGCCATTTGGCGGGAATGGGGCTTGCTGTTTACTGCTGTTGCTAACTATTCTCAGCAGCATTTCAATTTCTTCTTCTTGTTTGCAGCAGCATACCGACTGCAAAACTACACATTCCCCATAAGATTATAATAAATCACAACCTCTCTGGGCGAAACACTACTTGCTGAAATAGTGATACGATCTATCAACTCAACAGCAGTAGCTCGGTCTATTTCTTCGATGTTGCTGTATTTCTTCATTAGGGTAATGAATGTATCAACATCATTTTCGGTTTGGCTTTGTTTCCCTATTGTCGCTGTCAAGTTGTCAGACTGCTTTGTTAGGTCAAGTTTTTCAGATTCATACTTCTGTGCCAAAGCCATGAACATATCAGGGGAGTTACCCGACCCACCACCCAAAACCGATTTCTCAAAAGCAGCTTGCAATAATGAATCCAACTCCAAAAGCCTTTTGTTAATTTTTTTGAGTGCTTTTTTGTCCGCGTTTAGCAATGCACCACTTGACTTTGACTTGATTGCGTAAAACCGTTCTCGTACCGCGCTTTCATCTTGCAGAATTTCTCCTGCTTTATCACGAATATCTGCAACAACTAACTCATGCAAAGCTTTTTCCGTAATATAGTGAGAATCACAGGCGGTTGAACCCTTTTTCAATCTAGTGTCGCAGTTAAAGCCATACACATACTTTTTCTCACCTGACTTAAGTTTGTATTGGGCAGTGGCACGAGATAAGCTGTATCCGCAGTCAGGGCATTTTAAGAGTCCTGAAAATGGGGCTACATAGTTGCCTGCTGTGCTGCGTATACGATTTGTTTCTCGCATAGCTTGGCACTTCTCCCAATCCTCACGACTTACTATTGGTTCGTGTACGTCTTTAACAATCACCCAGTCCTCAACAGGTTTTTTGATAACCTTTTGATTTTTGAAGCTAGCAGAACCTTTTTTGCTATTTGCCATATCGCCGCAGTAGACAGGGTTTTCTAGAACCATCTTAATAGCTTGTGGCGACCATTGGCTTATGCGAGTGTGTTTGTTTTCGATTCCATTGTTTTGTGCATAATAGCCGCTTGCTGAAATGATGCCGTCTACATTTAGCTGTCTTGCTATTGCTCTGTAGCTTATCTTTTGTAGGCGCATATCGAAGATGCGTTTCACTATAGTGGCGGCATAGGGGTCAACGATTAATTTGTATTTATCATCTGGGTCTCTATTGTAACCATATGGAGCGGTTGAGCCTAGAAACCTTCCTTGTTCTGCGTGTTTTTTGAAAACCGTTTTAATTTTCTCAGAGGTCGTAGCAGAATGCCATTCATTAAAGATAAAGTAAAACGGTAGCATTTTCAGCGCAGGACATTGTGGGTCAGCAGTATCTAAGCCTTCTTGAATCGAAATGAATCTTATACCCATCTCTTCTATCTTCTCGAAGTATAGACCGCTATGTACCCAGTTGCGCCCGAATCTTGATGTGTCCTTAATAACTATGACGTTTATATTGCCTGCTTGGGCTTCTGAGTACATGTCTTGGAAGCCTTTGCGGTTGAAGTTTGTGCCAGTTCTATCATCGTCGTAGTATATCTTGGGTGCTTGCCAGCCTTGGTCTTGGACGTAGCCCTTGAGGATGTCGATTTGGTTTTCTATCGACATTGAAACATTACGCTTTTTATTTTCCTCATCTTCTTTGCTAAGACGAGCATAGATGGCAGGTCGCCATACTTTGTTGCATACTTTCGTATTTGTTAAATTTGTTGTTTTAGTTACTTTTGAAGTTGTCTTTGAAACCGTATCAATTGTTGCTGTCGATTTCAACGTTCTTTTATCAGCCTTTTGCGCCATAATCTCGGCTCCTTTCTATACTGACGCAATAAGGCGGCTTACCTAACTATTATTATAAGGCAAGCCTCGCTTATTGTCAATCTTAATTTCAATAAATTCTAACAAATCTCATCAATGAATCTCCCTACAGCAAGCGAAGGGCACCTCTCCAAATGTTACGCCCCAAGAGGCAGTCAATTAGACCACGAGAAATTAAAACTTCACTAATTTCCTTGACATATTGGCATTTCCGTACCCATTTCCCTTATCGCTTTACGCTCGGCAAGATTGAGAAGTGATGCATGGATATCCTTGCTGCCTACAAAAACACTTCACTACATACTTCTTAACACCAATGCTATATTCAGTTGTTTTGCTTAATTCAGTTGTTTTGCTTAATTCAGTTGTTTTAGTTGTTTTATTGCTGTTTTGTGCTGTTGATTTTTTCAATAAACACCTCCGAAGATAATAATATCTGGTTTAGGCTTCTAAAATAATAATATCTGGTTGCGTGGGCGAATTTCTTTGTATTGCTGGTTACATGGGGTTGTATAACAATTTCACATCCCACATCAGCTTTGCTGATGTCTCTCAAACCCATGTAGATAATGACCCGCAATAACGCTGATTCTGTTATGACCGAGTACCCTAGAGGCTACAGCCATAGCTTGCTTGTCATAAACAACACCTTTCAAATCGCCACGGCAGTAATAACGCTCATTCTTAGGAACATCAGCAATTGGACGGGCGTACATTTCATAAATGGTTTTACAGTAGTCCGCTCTATACGAGTGAATATCAGCATTTGTGGGGACATTCTCCCACACAGGCTGACCTATTGGCGTATTTTTAATGCGCTCTACTGCTTTATCGCACAGGATAGGGGCTACAATAGGTCGTCCACCTTTGCCAGTAATCCCAACAATCACGTGCCTACCAATGCTTTTGTCATAACCTATGTTTCCACCCTTCAATTTCTCAATTGAACTTCGTCGTAACCCTGTAGCTCTGCAAAAGTCTACAAATTCTTGGTTTTTGGATTCTGAGAACCTCGATTTGCTCTTACCATTTTTACTCTTACCATTTTTGCTTGCGTTGGCCTTAAATTTGTTCTTACCAGTCTTTACTTCGTCGCTTCTAATATCACTATCATCACTCTTGCCGTCTCTACCTTTACGGCTTCTGGTAATGTCTCCACGACGACGGGGTTGTGTCGGTATAAAATCTCTGGTAGAGCAGCCGTAAAGTTTTGCTAATGCACTAGCAATAGCTTTTTGGGTGTAAGGACTGTATCCCTTGTCGATATGATGTCGTAAATATGCGTCAACATGAGGGCGAGCTTGCTCAAGAGTGCGAACCCCGGACCCATGCTCATCTTTCACCCAATTCACAAATCTGCGTGAGCTGCTAAGGTAATTCTTATAAGTGCTCCAAGAATAGATGCCCCAATTAGCAAAACCAGCCTGCTTATCAAGGTGCTTTGGCTCACCTATACACAATTTCTCCGACAATATTTCTTTTGCTTGTCTAAATAACGATTTATTTTTTGGCATACAAATATAACCTCCAATTTGGCTAGGATTGCGCTTGGGTCGTGTGACCTAAGCTGTTTCTGCACCACTCCATCAACCACTCCCTGCTAAAATGCGGGAATATCAACCACTTTGCGCATTACCCCATTAGTCACTCCCTGTCAAGTCGTTTGCACGTTTTGCACGTTATATGACTTGACAGAACTTGATTAATGGAGTAATACTTTATAGGCGTGGGTGGTATAGGTGGTTCAGATGTTGCAGGTATTTCAGATATTACATGGCACTACAGTTAAGGCTAAGCACGAGCTTTTTACATCTGCCCGGTGATGTGTGAGTGGTTTTCTTGCTGGTTCGTTGTTACTCCGAATGTGGCGGGAAATGTTGCCTTAATTGCAATTGCAGCAACATCAGTAAGCCACTTATCGGCGAACCTCTGGTTGTACTGGTTTGCAAATGGTAAAGCATCAGGTGCTCATAAAACAGCCACCTTCCATCTACCAACCACCACAACAAAAACCAAACACTAGGCGGGTTTTACGCTTTTCACGGATACACATAATAGTGAGTCCACACCAAAGCGAGGGCACCGCCGCATATCACTCCTAAAACTAGGCACATTCACTTGCGCGAACAAAACCCAAAAAGCAATATGACCCAGATTCTTCACTGGCCACTAGCGCAACAAGTACGCTAAGCAAAATATTGGCGATAACGGAAATGCATATGATGGCATATAAGCTTACACTTAAGAAGCCTACAAAAACATATACCACCAATCATAGCAACATCGCTATTGCAGCCACAATATTAAGCAGCACTCTCTCTAGTGCGATAAACAGGTTATGCGAGATATTGACTATAGTGGAAATGCACGTGGTGGTGTTTTTAACTAGCTATTCATTAGCAGGAACACGTCCTAGTGCCAATAAGCCAATAGCCAAACACCACCATGCCAGCAACATCAGTATTGAAGTTGTTATAGATGTAGTAACTACTGAATTACTAAAATCACCGTAATTACAGTAATTACTACAATGTTTCTGCTATAACAACTCATATCCGCAACACGAATATAACCGAAGACTTTTGAAACTCACCTGTTTGAAGCTCTAATATCCATTCCAAAAAACAACAAAAAAGGCCCGAATGCACAAGCGCAAATAAAGCTTGTGTTCAGTCCTTTACAAGTTATGCCGCTTCTTAGCTGTAATTCTTAACCAAAAGTTGAGAATTAAAAGCTAAAAGCAACTTCCATTCCTATAGAGTTTGTTAAATAGTGAACTGTAAACACTTGCCTATCAAAACAAGTGCCAAACAGTAAGTCACGGCAAACTCCGCCAATATGCTAACTTTAGCCAAATAAAATAAGACCAGTTAGCTAATCCTGACCGCCTCGCTCCACCATACCGATTGTATAGCATCCTCGCCAAGGCGGCAAACGTATAATCCGATGTTCCAATTATAATCTGACAATTAGTATGAATGTATTGTACCATATTTTGGGATTATTGTCAACGGTATTTTATCGTCTTTTTCTTTGGTTAGTTGAGGGTTTTTGACATTTTGGATGTGCCTGTAAGGCTACAAGCGGATTTGCGGCAAACTAAAACTAAACAGCCATCCAAAGCTGACAAAGCATCAAAAAAGCTTGAAACAACAAACAACTACAAAGTCGTGTTCAGTCTTGCTTGTAGGTTTTGCAGTTGAAATTTATGACAATTAGATTGCAAAGAAATTACAGAATAGTAAAGTTTTCTGACGGTCGAGGGCTTTAACTGTTTATTCTGCATTTTCAATGACAGAATAACCGTTAAAACCCCTTTTGATTGCAGGGTTTGTCAATTGTCTTGGGGTGAGAGGTTTTGTCTGAAATGCTTGAATTGCAATAAAATTTTGGTTGAATATTTTTGTCTGAAATACTTAAATTGTAATAAAGCTTTGGTTGAATATTTTTTTGTCGTGTCGTCGTTCGTGCCGTTGTTTGTCTTAATGTTCACCGTAGTTAGTTTTATAAATTCTCCGTCAATTCTCACAAGTCCCCGCAGGTTCTCACAAGTCCTCACAACTTCTCGTAACTTCCCATGTCTCGCCCTCTTGCTGCTGCTAACAATAAGGCTAGTACGACCCTAGATTGATACACCCACCCCGCGCAAAGCGCGGAAAGGGGTAAAATTGAAATAACAAACAAGGCACGGCTGGTTGCCATGCCTTGTTTGCAAGGTTGTTGTAGGAGATTATAATTATAGCAGATGGGAGGACTGCCGAATGACTACACAGGAGCGCAACACAATTTTTGGTGAATATATGAATATTATCCATTTCACGGTAAATCATCACAGGAGTATGCTAAAAACACTACGCATGGATGCTGAGGATTTGACCCAAGAACTATCCATATGTTTGTTAAAGGCAATTGAGCGTTTTGATAGCTCTCGTGGCGCAAAGCCATCCACTTACTATTTCAAGATGCTACGTTACGGTATGCTGAATTTGTGGCGGGAACAGATGAGGAAAATTCGCATTGCCAATTTACAGGCAATATCGCTATCTCATACCAACGAATACGGTGAGGAAACCGAAATGGATGTGCCTTTTGTTGTGAATTATGATGATGCCCTGATGGTTGAGGAGTTTATGAAAACTCTATCGGAGTGTGAACGCATCACAATCACACAAAGGATAAATGGACACGAACCCAACGACAGGCGACACAATCGTTTTATGAAGATAATCAAAAGAAAAGCTATGCGCTTTTGCGCAGCGGGAGGGCTGGCTTAAAATAAAAGGAGGCTGATACTATACAAAACAACCCAAATGACGTAACAAGCTTGCTAACAGAACTAATGCAACGAATCAGCGATGAAGATTTAACTGATGACAAGTTAGAGATGGAGATTGAGCGCGGCAAGGCTGTAGCTGATATATCTAAAAATGTTCTAGCTATATGGAATATGCAGGTAAGGATTGCTGAGTCGCAGGATGCGGCTTTGCGTCCTGAATCGTTTAATTTGCCTGCTGAGTTGAGGGGGAGGTAGATGGAGAAGATGGATGAGATAGAGAAGATAGAGAAGATGGAGAAAATTGGGATTACAAAAGATTGCACCAAAGTCAAAACCACGAAAATCACTCGCTCACTCTCATCATACACCGAGGAACACCGCCAATTTCTGGAGGACAACGTGCAAGAGCGGTCTTATAGTGCTATGGCTACACTATTCAATGTAAAATTCGGCACTAACATCACCCACAAAACAATCCGAAACTTGTGTAGGCGGTTTGGGCTTACCAATGGCAAGCCAGACCGCCGACCTTATTCTGATGAGCAGATTGAGTTTTTAAGGGAGAATGTGAAGGGCGTAGATTATTCTACCTTGGCAGAGATGTTTAATGAGAGGTTTGGTATGGATGGTATGGATGGTATGGAGGGTATGGACTCTACGAAAAGTCAGGTTGCATTGATTGAGGGAGCAGCAAACCGAACCCCAGTGTCACATGTTACAGCAACTCAGGTTGGTGAGCTATGCAGAGCCAAAGGTTTTTCAAATGGCTTAGATACACGCTTCCAAGAAAAACACACTATAAATGCAGGGCGTAAGAGAGCAAATGCGCTACCAAACGGAGCAGAAATTATCAATGCTGACGGATACACACTGCTCAAATCCAACGGAGTTTGGCGGTTCAAGCATATCACTCTATGGGAGCAGGCGCATGGGCGGTCTGTTCACGAGGGTCATTATATCGTGTTTGGTGATGGTAACAAGGGCAATTTTGACAAAGAAAACCTATTTTGCATGACAGCAACCCAAAATGCCATACGCACTAGAAATGGCTTGCAAGGTGCAACTCCTGAGCTTGCTGCAGCGGGTGTTGCTCTTGCTAAGCTTTATTCGCAGATTGGCGAGAGGGAGAAGGTGAGGAAAAAGAAACCGAAGTTTCACAGGAAAAGAGTGTTGAAAGCGAATTAAAAGCGCGAAGCGCAACAATAAAAGCATGAAAAACATGCAAAAGCATGGTAAAACTGCTTTTAATGATGAAACTTATTTTACGAAAAACTAAATTTGAGAGGTGCAGAACATGAAAAATATTTTTAAAAGAACTGTGCTTATGGGAGTTATTCTCGCAATGACTTTAACCCGCCACTATGATAGTGCTGGTGCAGTTATAACAGATGAAAATACCCTGACAATCCCAACCATCCGCATGGGCGATAGTTTTCCTATGACACATGATGAATTTATGGAATGGGCAAGTCAAAAGGGTGTTCGCCATCTCAATTTTGAGGAAGGTATATATCCTGCGGGTATCTTTTTTAGTTGGGGTGTTGGCAAGTCTTTATATTATGGAGAGGTCGTTAGTGGGATATTGCGGGTTATATATAATCCAAACATCTACTCACCGCCACGTTATGCTGGCGTAGCAGGTAAACCTACAGATGAACCCACAGGCAAAACTGCGACTCGATCCGAATATCATTTGACAGAAATAATTGATGGAGTATCCAATGCCTACAACAATCCAGTCATGCGCCAAAACCCACTATATGCAAGAAGCCAAATCACCCTGCCAAACAGGCGATTGACGAAGTGCGAACTTGCGGATTGGATATATGAATACAACCAAATGGGCGGGGCGACTGCTTTTGAATTGGCAGTTATTGAAGAAATCAATCGTGTTAGAGAGTATTATGGACTAAATCCTCTAACACTCAACCCTGCTCTTATGATGTCGGCTAGACATAAAACCCAAGAATTTGGCGATTTGCAATATTTCGGTCACACAAGCCCTGTGCATGGCAGGCCATGGGAATCGGCACGGATGTTTGGATATGAGGGGTGGGGTGTGGCTGAAACGATTACACGAGCGGGGAGTAGCGGTAATGTGATATTTAGGACAACGCCCGAAAATATTGTGAATGGAATGCTAGCTTCTAGTCGAGGGCATAGAGATATACTGTTGAATCCTTATGCTACGAGCGTGGGATTTGGAGCTTCTTTTTCTCCTTATTCAACAGGGGCGAGGGGTAATTTGTCGCATGTTTTTTATTTTGCTAGTAAGTTTGGGTTTGGGGAATGAGGTGAAAAATCACTCCCTGTTGATATTGTGAGATAGATTGACGGAAAAATTGAGTTATTTAGTTATGTTGGTGCACTACTACCTTTACTCCAAAATAATCACCTTGACAAGCTCGCAAAAACTGTCGTATAATGGTGTTATGCCTAATTAGCTACCCCAAAGTGCTTGGCGGTCTCATCTTGATAACTATCGCTGTTTTCCTCAAAATACGCAAGCAAGGCTTCCTCGGTAAGTTTTTGTTGTTGACTAGTTTTGGCTTAACAGAGAATTCTCCATGCTCACTGTATAGCAGTTTTTCCTTTCGTAGTCCTAAAGACTTCGCCAAAGTCCGTTTGAAACCGCGGCACTTTGGCTCGCTTTAGGACGAGGGATTGTCGTGCAAGTACGGTTTTTTGCACTACTCATCATTTTTTTGAAACAGCTTCTTCAGGTTTTGGTTCTCCAAACTCAATCGCTTCTCTGACTTCTATTTTTGCATCTTCGTATTCATTGAAGGTAATTCTAAAGTAATACGCATTATCATCCACAACCACGGCAAATTCCGCCATATTTTCATCATGGCGGCACATGATGTGCTTGTTTAAGTTAATTGCAAGCTTTAGCAGGTCTCTAAAATCATCAACGGGCAGTATTCTATGGTCATGCACGGGCAGGGATGATTGCGACACAACAATTTCGTTTGCGTATTTTTTGAGCAAAAAGAGTGCTTGACTGCGGGCGGGGTTTGGGTCGGTTGTTAGGTTTCGTAGCCCCCTAAGTAGCCCATACACACCCAAAGCCGCGACAGCGACAAAAACCGTTGCCGCAAACAGCGTAAGCTCGGGCGGTGGGTCGCTTAGCTGCAATATACGGTTAAACGATGCGCCCGCATCCCCAAGCAAGGTTAGGTTGTAAATTTCGGTTGTTAGCGACATGCGGTAGCCCGTTGTGACAGATTCGCTTATGCCGTGCTCAGGAATTGTAATGTTATAGGTAAATTCTAACAAAAGCTCGGCAGAAAAGCCGCGCAAGCCCGTGGCAATGACATTTTCGCGGCTCATCAACTCTCTTTGGTAGGCTGTAAATTCTAAATAAAAGTCTGTATAGTTTTTTGGATGGACTGTGTGGGTGTCTGCCAGGTCTAGCCTATATCCAAAGGTGCTGCCCTGCTCTTGAGCAAGGGAGTTGGACTGCCTGAATACAATGGGGTTAGCAACGCCATTCATGCTACCTAAATAGCGTATTATTAGGTATTGAGTGGCTGTGTAGCGGTAAAAAATGTCTGCTTCCTCATCAATCCTCATACTAAAGCGGCTGTCCATTTCAATAAAATCTGTAAAGGACATTAAGAAGCCTAAATTTGAGTTTATTGGGTTTTGGTCAAAAAAGTCATTCTCAAGGTAAAACACTCTAAAGTCCGCTATAACACTACCCGAAGCCCGAAAAACATCCGCCTCGCGCCGCTGTGCCGCCATAAAAGCTAATGCGGTGATAAACAATATCAAAAGAACTAAAGACGAGAGAGTAATAATTAATTTTGGTGTACCTATATCTGTTACCAGTTTTTTGAAGTCGATATTTTTCACTTCTCTCACCCCTCTAATTAAATCCACCTGTTAATGACCTAAAAAATATATACGGAAATCCGAAAAACGGTAGAGTTGCACGGGCTATTCCCATCACATCGCCTGGCGGAATCGGATAGGGGTCAGGCCCTGCCCCTGCGTCGCCTTGGGTGATGTAGTGTCGCACATTATGATGGTTGTACCAATGCCCCACAACTCTGTGAATATAAGGCACGCCACCGCTTTCAAAATGAATAATATAGCCCTCGCCCACCCTTTCATAAACCTCATCCGCATCAACCCGCTGTATAAATGCCAGGCTTCCGCGGGAGATTGCAGGCTCCATAGAACTGGTTAAAACCACAAGTGGATAAATCGGAAACATGCCTGAAAAAAATGCGACAAGCACCAGCAAAATAGCCCCAAAGCTAACATAGCCGCCAATTGGTTTTTTTGTATAGCGTGCAATGCGCCTTTGGCGTATGCGAGCCGCGGGGCTTTTTTCGCTGGCAATAAAATGACTGATGATATTAGCTGCAAGCAATGCCCCGCTAACTAACAAAGCTATTGCAATGGCTGTAATATCGGGAACAAAGGGTAAAAGATACAATATCATAGAATAGGCAAAATTAACCAAAACAACAGATAGATAGCCGCCCTTAATGGCAAAATAACTGGCAGAGGCACTAATTAAAAGCGGCCTGAAAATAGAAACAAAGAAAAATTCCATTGTCAGCCCGATGCCTATAGCGGCTCGCAAGCCACCCATATATGTCAACGCAAAAGTTATAGTCAATATCGTTATTAAAACAGTCTGTTTTTCATCGCTAGATTTTTTTACCAGTTTATATTGAATATAGGCACCAAGCAAAACCACCGTGCCGTTATTCCACAAATTATTCAAAATAACCCCAGCATTAGGTGCCATTGGGTTCAAAATTACACCAAACAAAAAAGCGAAGGCAAGCATGGCAACACCCAAAATAACCACAGCCAGCACAGCCATAAGGTTAATGGTGTAAACACCTCTTGCCATCCTCATATCCTTACCGTTAAAAGCAAAAACTAATGCTGCTAAAATAGCGAAAACTAAAGGGCGCACCACCATATTAAACTGCGCCAAGCTGGCGGCAGGAATGGTTAAAAATGCCACATACAAAAGCAACAATGATACACAAACAATTATAGATATTATTATGTTCTGCTTAGGTATGTGCGTATTCATTATGCCACGCTCCGTTTTTTGGATATTTAGTTTGTGCGGCACTCCTCAAAGCCTGTCATTGCAGGTCAAGGCCTGCAATGACAGAAGAGGAAGTGATGCAAGGGCAAGAAAACACGCCCTGATTTATGCTGTTATGAAAAATTATGGTGCTACTGTATAAACTAGGTTAAAGAAGAAATTGTTAGCCCAGTCATAGCGTGCAGCGTTTGTTCCTTCGCCTACACCGCCAATAAGGTCAATCAGCCAGTAGTCGATATTCCAGTTGTTTTGAGGGGTGTCCTCAGGAGTTACAAAAGGAGTGGCAGGAACATTAAAACCACCAGCTGGGAAATCGCCATCCCATGCAACTGTGATTCTGATATCCACAGTATCTTCAGGTTGCAAAATCACAGGCCAAGTGCCGCCTGTTGTTGTGCCTGTGGTGCCTAAAATGGTGTAAGTAATTGTAAACATGTCGTGGAATTCGGACGTGGGGTCATACCAAAATAAATTGGTAGGTGTCGCAAGCGAGGCCGCTAATGAGCCATAGTTATGCGCCCTAGCATCAAGAGAAACAGAGCCTTCGCCTGTAAAACCGATAACCCACTCAAGTCTGTCATCTATGCCGCGCTCACCTTGCGGGGCAGCACCAGGCATAGGCATAAAATTGACAATACGTGCCATATCGGTAGTAGTGTGAGCAGCTAGCACAGCAGGAGAATAGCCCGCTGGATTTCTGCCAAGATGACCTGGGCGGGTGGTTGTTTCTCTGCCTAAAATTTCATACCATTGCACACGCAGGTTAGGGTCGCCCACACCAATACCACCAGCAACTTGAAGCGCGCCAGGAATAGTGGCAAATGCAGCACCCACTAAAAACGTGAGCAAGAAGGAAATAACCACTACGGTTAGCCTTCTTCTATTTTTATAATTTTGCATAAAAATCTCCTTCCATACGGAAATCTGAAGTAGAGAGCAAGGGGCGTTTAAGGACGAACGCCCCTGCAAACTACATTAAACTAAAAACCAATAGTAAGGTCTGGTTGCGGAAAGCTGTCATCAATTACTGGGGGCAGCAACTCTATCACAGGTGGTAGCTCTATCACAGGTGGCGTCTCCGTTACAGGTGGTGCTGACGGAGGTGCTACAGGTGGTGCTGGCGGCTGGACTGGAGGTGTTGGAGGCACGATGCCAGTTAGAGTATGCCTTAAAGTAACCGCGGCAAAATCAGCCTCTAGTTGGGTGGTGTCAGCATTTGCGCGCACAGCCACCGCGGCGTTAATGGCGTTTTGTAGTGTAGCCCACTGTAAACGGGTTACAGAAGCCGCAGTTATAGCACGAGCTTCTGCAATAGCCTCATCAAGTGCGTACCACTCAATGGCAATTACATCTGGAACTACTGGAACATCAGGTTCCACTGGAACGTCAGGCTCTACTGGAACGTCAGGCTCTACTGGGACATCTGGAACGTCAGGAGTAGCTGGAAGGTTAGCAATATAAGTCATAACATAGTTTAGAGCATAGGTAGCTGCATCAACATCAACTTGGGTAATGCCTGTGCGGCTTTGCATGGCGCGCGCTTCAGTAATAGCATCTTGAAGCATAGCTAGTGCATCTGCCGAAATGTCAGTTTGTGCAACGGCTTCTGCCTGAGCAATAGCTGCATTAATCATGTTCCAGTTAATAACAACGACTAGGGCAGAAATTGCACTCCAAAGTCTTTCGGCAGCGGCTTCAATATCGTGTGGTGTGGCGGTTATGATGTTGCTATATACTGCTCTTGCGTGAGCTAGGGCTTGTTGCATCATATTCCAGCTCATACGGTTGAAATGTGCTTGGGTTAAGCCTTCAGCATGAGCAATAGCCGCCGCAAGGTCGGTCATATCAACATCATCTAAGGATTCAACCAAAGCTTCCAAAGCAGCTTGAAGCGATAGCAGGGCAGTTTCGGCTCTAACCCCAGTAAGAGGGGCAATTTCACCGCCAATGATGCGTTGTGCTTCCGCCATAGCCCGCTCAAGGCTTAGCCAGCTCATAGGGGTAAAGTCATCTTCGTTAAGCGCAAGTGCGTAAGCAAGAACATCATACAACTCTAATACAAAGGCGTTAATTACATTGTTTACCAAGGTAACTGTAACGGTTTCGGTGCGGTTGGCCGAGCCGAAGTTTACAAACTGACCTGGGGCATCAATGTAACGGGCAACAGCATTGCCGCCTTGCATTGTTCCAAATGCCAGATGACTAGCTGGAGCTAAGAAAGGAATGGAGAACGCGCCATCAGCACCAGCTACAAACCTAGAGGCACCTACCATGATTTCATTATCACGCTGGTCAATAACTCTTGGAGCAGCCAAAGGCCAAGCAACGCCAGCAGTGCGAAGCCCCATTGCATTTGCTTGAGTGATAGCAGGACAGTAGATGGTTCCAGTAGCAGGGGATTGCCCGCCTGGCTCACCGTAGAATCTGCCGTCGTTATCAATGGTCATAACAGGACGCTCGTTAGTTACGATAAAGTGGTGAGTGTCAAATAAGTCAAAGGACTCGCCTGCACCGTGGATAACGTGAGCAGTAATGCTCCAAGCACCCTCGGTTAGGATGGTTCCGCCTACGATAACATAGTGATTCTGAAGACCAATGCCAAACCTGGTGCCGCCCATAACAGTGCGGATTTGGTGCGTCCAAATCATAGCTGTTGCACCTGGTGCCATTGTGCGGGTATAGAAGAAGGTTTTGTCTTCAAAATCTGCACCGTATGGCCCGAAGTAGAAGCGCACAACTCGGTTTGCACCACCTGGCACAGGGTCAATAAATCCAAAGGAAATTGTAGAGTAGTTAGATGGAGAGATAATGCCTGGATTAGTGCCAAGCCCTGGTTGATTCCAGAAAGCAGGATTTATGTTGACACCAAATGAGCGCGGGTCATCTGCACCTATATTATCAGGCGTGTTTACAAATCCTGAAAGGATTGGTCTCCAAATAAGGCTGCCAGGATGCGGCTCAAGCGGCTCTGGAGGCAGCTCAATGTCAAAATACACTGCAAAAGGCATGGAGATGAGTTGACCACCAGGGCCATCCAGCAAAAGGTAACCTTGTGCCAAGCCGCGGTTTGCCAACACTCCGTTATGAGTCAAATAAACATAGAACTCGTTGCCGTCTTGCGTAATTTCTATAGTTACGCCTGTGGTGGTGTGGTCAAGAGGTGGTCCCCAGCCGCGTCCACCTGGGCTTGCCAGCGTTTGGGTTGGAAGTACCCATTCATGTCTGGCAGTCCAGCCAGGCTCGCCATGAACAGTTACATAAATACCATGGGATTGCCCACCGACACCTTCGAAAATTTCAACAGCACCAAAGCTTAGAGAAGCCATATCGGCATATGCCCAGTTATTTGGAGTGCCGATAGGTGTGCCAGCAGGAGATGACCAAGCAGGACCGCCAAGCGGCACACGATGATGAGCTGTAGCAAAAGACTGACTGCGAAGTGCTTGCAAAGGCTGAACAAGCCCCGCTCCAACCTGCATTACGCTGTATACACCGTAAAAATCAAGTTCACGCGCAGTATTCATCAGTCTTGCTTTAATTTCGATTGGATAAGCAGCAGGGAAACGCTGCACCATCAAAGCAGCGATACCAGCAACAGCAGGAGCCGCCATGGATGTGCCGCCCATAAGGGTGTAAGGCAAGCCATCAATCAAATTAGCATGACCGATAGTGTTAGCAGAAAGAATATTTACACCAGGAGCCATAATGTCAGGCTTGATGTGGAAAGTGGTGTAAAGGTCTGGGTCGGTGCCAATGCTAATGCCACCGCCAGGAGCAGCAACACCATAATCGCGCCCAAATACTGGGCCCATAGGGCCAATACTTGTAAACACAGCGATATGCTCAGGAGTAAGCTGTACAACGCTTGTTCCAAAGTTCATCATACCAAAATCATAAATAGTTTCTGCTGGAGGCAAAATGCCAGTAGGCGCACCAAACAAAGCATTGCCTTCATTTTGTGTTACAGAAAAAATCGGCAACGGGGCACTGCCTGTATTTAGAGGGGTGCCAGAAATGTGCGCAGCACCCTGGTTGTTGATAACAATTAAAGCTTCTGCATTCAAAAACTCTGCCAAAGCAATCATTGTTACAAACTCACCGCCACCGCGGTTAATAACCATAACAGCACCAGTAAGGTCTAAGCCATCAAGAACAACATCTAAAACGTCATAAGCCCAATCTTCAAAACCAGGATTGGTCCAGCCACCGTTAGGAAGCGACATTTGCCTAAAGTTTACAAATTCCATATCAGCATTTTCAGTAACAACACGGGAAGATTGACCGATTAGAGAAGGATTAAAAGACGCACCGTTTACATTAGCTCCCTCATAAATAGTCATATCTCTGCCAGCTGCTTGACTAGCACCAACAACAATAGCTAAAGAAGACGTGGGAACACCACCGCCAAGAGAGAACCAACCGCCGATAGGCAAGGTGGTATCGTTGTTACCGTTGCCATCATTACCAGCAGCCCCTACAACAACCATGCCGCTTAACGAAGCTAGGTTAAGTGCGTAGGAAGTAGGCTGCCATGGGGTATTTACAGCGTTACCAAGAGAAAGATTGATAACATCAAGCCCCATTCGGTAAGCTTCTTCAATAGACCAGTTTACAGCATTAGGAGCAGCTGCTGGGGTTGCATTTGCCTGGGCGTTCAAAACTCTCCAAGCATAAAGATAAACATCAGGAGCCATGGCAACAGCTGTGCCAGCAACGTGCGTACCATGGTTAGTGATGGCACCAGTTACAGGAACCGCTTCCATTGGGCTGGTGTTTATGCCATGTGGACGCTGAGAAGTGCCCTCGCCAGTAAAGCCTGTGCCAAACTCGGTCTCTTGCATAGAGCCACCGCCCATAAAGTTGGAACCAGGCAGGGAATACATGCGTCCGTTGCGGGTAACAGCACCCCAGTCACGCCCAAGTTCGCCTACATAAACAAGATAACGCTCAAACAACGGGTGACGGTAGTCCACACCAGTATCAATGATACCTAAGCGGACACCTTGGCCAGTTGCGATGTTAGCATGTATGTAGTCCATTTCAAACAGTATTTGAGCAGGGCGGTTAAATTCTGGATGGGGTGTGTAGGCTGCCAGTGGCACTGCATAAGCGTCCAGAATAAACGAGGTATTGTCGCCTATAACATCTGTGGTTTCTACAAGGAAATTGTTGCCATCAATTACAGGTGTATTCATGGTATGCCAGTTAAACACAGGTGTTACCATAAACACCTCAGGAAGCTTTGAAATCTCTTCAACCATACCAACAGGAACATTCATATACACAGCATTAAGCAGGATATGATGTGAACCTGTAACGGTTATAGCACCTGCGTTTACCCCAAAAGGTGCAGGTGAAGAGCCTAGCTGATTCATAAAACGGGCATGAGCTGCTAGAGCTTCATTTTCAAAATTTTCGTGTGCCGCACGGTTCATGTTGCGGGCAGACGGGGCATTTGCCACGTCAATAAGACGAAGGGCAGCAGCAGGCGGTGTTCTAAACTGAACAACAATATCCACCATCTCGCTGGCATTGTCAGACAGGGCATAATTGCCAACAAAGCCTGACATGCGAACCTCTGGCACATAGTTCATTGTGCTTTCCAAAAAGCTAACATGTTCATCAGAAATAGGGGTAAGACGAGCATCTGCCCCGATAGTTGGAATGTAGAGCTGGTGTTCGCCAAACTCCACAAAACTAGGCTGCGGTGCATAAACATCAATTAACTGATGCTCTGCACCAAAAACAGGTACAACTGCTGACACCATCATTACAGCAGCTAAAAACGACGCTAATAAACTTTTTCTTTTTTTCAAAGTTTCAACCTCCTTATACGGTTATCATCCTAATCCGACAGGTATCTGGCTGCCCTCCTTCCATATGTTTATAACTATATTCAAAACCCTAAACGGGGAAAGAATATCATGTATAAAAGCAAAAAGGCGATAACAACATAGCCATAGGTATAGCTAAAGAAGTCGTCGCCTTTGACGTCGTGTATGTATACAAAATTATGTTGATTTTCTATCGCACACCCCAAATACATTTATACTCAATTTTACCAATTGCTATGCTATACCAATATACCAAAAAAAAAAAACGTGTCAATAGTTTTTTACAAAAAAGTTACAAAAATATTCCAAAAATATTTTTGCTTGCAAAAATTTGGGATTTATGATATTCTAAAAATATTATTTAGGAAGTTTTTTATAGAAAGGGATGGTTTGATGATGAAGCTTTGTAGAAGATTTTTGGTATCTGTGTTTTGTTTTTCTATGGTTTTAGCTGTAGCTGCAACTGCTTTTGCTGAAGTATTGGGAGAGGATGGGGTCTTTATTCCGAATTTTTCGTCTGTGTCAGGTGTCGTTGAAGCGGATTTTGGTTATATGATTCATGTCAGCACGCCTTTTAGCACCACGCATTTTACTGTTGACAACCTTACTTTTGAATTTGGCGAGCGTTTGGAATTTGGTAGAAGTGTTCGGGTTTATTTTGATTCTGGTTTAATGGTGCCTGCCGTGTACCCCCCTCAGTATCATGGCGTGCTTGTATTGAATGATGAAAATATGAACGTCACATTCACTCGTTTTGATGATGAAGGTTACATAAATGCAAAGACGCCCATATCTTTCCAAGATGGGCGCGATTTTAGAGACTTTGCAACACCGCGCGATTTGCCTAGAGCACTTAAAGGTCGTTTGATAGCGTCAATCACATGTGCAAATGACGAAGTTAAGCATATAGTTGTTATGCACGAAACTAATAAGCCATGGTTGCCCAATATAACGGTAAATGCTGAAGAAATTGAAGCCAAATGGAAAGTGTTGGATGGGGAATACTACCTGCCTTTGCGGTCTGTTGCAAATGCCCTCGGTGTTGGTGATTCCATCACATGGGATGACGGCAGCATAACTATCTCAAACGGAATCGAAACTATTGCTCTATCTATTGGAAGCTACATATTCGGCAACATCGCTCTAAGTCATCCCGCTGTGTTAATCGGCTCATCAACATTTGTGCCGCTGTCTTTTTTTAGTCACTTTTTTGGTGATATGATTGTCTTGAATATCTCAAACTACAACATTCATTAAGTCGCGTTGACACTAGACGCAGATGCTGGCCTTATACCAGTGTCAGCGAGCCTGCAAATAAAAGGTGGGCCGATATACTGCTTGAAGGCTTTGTGGTAGGGGTTTTCTATCCAGTACGAGATTTTGCAAGTGACTGATTGCATGGCTAGTTGGCGCGATTCGGTTTTGGTTCAGGAGTTGTGGCTTGTGGCGTGTTGTGATTGATTGCTAAGCATTAAGCAAAAAGCTCAGCGGGGTTGTTCTGTTGAGCTTTTTGTTTGTTTTACGCTTACGCCTCAATATTTTATCTTGCAATATACTCTCGCATATGCTATAATCATATCAAGGGGTGGGGCTTTTGGATAAAGAGCAGGATTTTCATGATGCAAACATCCTGGCTGCAAATGATAAATCACAAACTAAAATACCTTGGCACGAAGCTTTTTATGAAGCTCTCCAGTTAGAACTACGTTTATACAAAGATTATTTGCAATTTGAAAATGAACGGCTACTAAGCAAAGAAGCCCTGCGGATGGATGTTCTAATCATCAAAAAAGATGCCAATATTAAAATTGACAAGAATATCGGCAGAATTTTCAAGGGTCACAACATCTTTGAATACAAATCCGAAACCGACTATCTTTCTATCCATGACTATAACAAAGTTTTGGGTTACGCTCTGATATATTCGGCATTTGAAAAAGCTGATACAAGTGATGTTACCGTGTCATTTGCGATATCAAAACACCCGAGAGAGTTACTAAAGCATCTCGCGAGAGGTGCTTAGAGATTGAAAGCGTTGAAGATGGAATATACTATGTTAAAGGTGATATAGTATCTGTTCAAATATTGAATCAAAAGAAACTATCTGAAGAAAACAATTTCTTTTTGAATATCTTGAACAGCTCTGCAACCCCAAGCATAGCAGTCAATATCGCCCATAAGTGGGAGGCAGAAAATTTAAGCATAAAGAGCAAGTTTTTTACAACTTTAGTTTTAGCAAACCTAGAAGCGTTTAAGGAGGCGATGGGTATGGAAGCAACTTTGGATGTTTTTTTCGCAGAGATAGCTGATGAGCGGGGGTGGGTTCATAGAGAGCAGGTTGATGGGAAGATTGATGAGAAGGTTGACGAAGTGAAGGCAGTCATAGCCAGAGGAATGTTTCGTGAAGGTGATTCTATAGATAAGATTGCAAGAGTTACTGGCTTGCCTGTGAATATCGTTAGAGAGCTACAGATATAATCTTAATCACAAAGACAACATGTAGTTGTTTTTTGTCTAACTTGTAAAAAACACCCTAAAACCTTGAAATAACGAGGTTTTAGGGTGTTAATCTTAATTTAATGGGTTAAAAGCATTAAATTTGAATATAATCCAGGCAAGCCGCGCATATTGCGTGGTTTTAGTTTGCGTTTATATAACACCCACTGAGTGCGGATTCTCTGCTCATCTTTTCGCATTAACTGGGCTTCTTTTTGTTTGCGTTTTTTAAGCTGTTCGATTTGTTCCTCGAAACTTGAAATCTTTTCTTGACGTTTCTCGATTGTTGATTTTGACATATTAAATGCCCCTTTCATAAGTGGATTTTTTGGTGCGGTAGCTGTGATGGTGCGAGCGTTGCAGTTTGCTCTGATGGTGCATTAGGTGTTTTTGGTG
>Ga0209755_10001465_pt1 | contig 36505 bp, 28 predicted proteins | sample TergutCo191P1_FD_187301 | JGI IMG/M metagenome (GOLD analysis project Ga0209755, IMG submission 187301) | Cornitermes sp. P1 segment gut microbial communities from Petit-Saut dam, French Guiana - Co191P1 (SPAdes) (version 2) | ecosystem: Host-associated > Arthropoda: Insects > Digestive system... | reverse complement strand
AAAGTGCGGCTGCTGTTCCTTCCTCCGTACTCGCCGGACTACAACAGGATAGAGAAGACCTGGGCGAACATGAAACGTTTTTTGCGTGGCAACTTGGACAGATGCGTCTCGGTCGAATTCGCTGTTTCTGCGTACTTTGCTTTTTCAGGAATATAAGTTGATCTACTATATACCATGTTTTCCGATAAAACAAGGGCCAGTGTGCAATGGTCTGCAGAACCCGGCGTTTCACCCCCTGGTCTTTTTCTCCCGCTGTTTCCCCGAGGGTCTAACCTTAATGCCAATGGGAACGTGGGAAAACCCAAGGTCTTTGCGCATCCGGTTCCGCAGGTAGGAAATGTACGCGTCGCTAACGGCTTGAACGCGTGAGGTAAACAGAACAAAGTTTACCGGATTCGCGGAAACCTGCACGGCGTACTTTACGTTAAAACGTGTGCGCGGCCCTGAGGGGGGGGGGGTCTCTTCCAGCCAACGCTGGACGGCCTGGTTTAGCTTTCCGGTTTCCACCTGAACGTTAAGCTGGTTGTACAGCGTTACCGCCATGGAAAGCAGCTTGTCAACGCCGGTTCCGTCTTTCGCGCTAAGGGGAAGAATGGGGGCAAATTCCATTTTGGCAAAAAAATAGCGGATTCTGTCGGCGGCGGCCTCAAACATGTTTTTTGTTTCCGGCATGGTGTCCCATTTGTTCAACACCATAATGATTCCCCGGCCTTTGTCGTGGGCCAGTGCCGCAATTTTTTTGTCTTGGTCGGTCAGCCCCTCCTGCGCGTCCATCAGCAGAATTACCACGTCCGCTTCGTTGATGGTTTTTATCGCGCGGTTTACCGAATAGTATTCGATGTTTTCGGTTATTCTGGTTCTGCGGCGTATGCCGGCGGTGTCCAGAAGCACGAAGTCCTGCGTCTTTCCACCGCGGGTTTTCCAGCGAAAGCTGCCCTCAACCACGTCCCTGGTGGTTCCGGGGATATCGCTTACGATGGAGGCGTTCGACGACGTAAGCCGGTTTGAAAGCGTGGACTTGCCGGTATTGGGTTTCCCCAAAAGCGCGATGCGGATGGGGCGGGATTCCTCCACCGCTTCCTCCACGGCGGAAAAATCCAGGCGGCCTATTATCTCTTCGGTAAGATCGCCGATGTTGTCGCCGTGTTCAGCGGAAATCATTAATACTTTTTCAAAGCCGTAGGACAAAAGATTCCACGAGTCCGCCTCGCGCCGGCCGCCTTCGCTTTTGTTTACCGCTACTATTAGCCGCCGGCGGTAAGGGCGCAAAAGCTCGATAAACTCTTCGTCTTCGCTGGTTATCTGTCCCGCCTCCAACAGCAGGATTACGAGGCTGGCCTTTTTGACGGTGTATAACGTTTTTTCCAAAACCAGATCGTCGATGGTGTCGATGTTCGCAGCTTTTTTGGTTCCCCCCCCGGACCGGTCCAGTTTGAACCCGCCGGTGTCAATAAGTTTAACCGGTTTGCCCTCTATAAAGCCGTCCATTTCCACCGGATCGCGGGTAACCCCCGGGGTGGGGTCGGTAATCGCCCTGCGCCTGCGGAGCAGTCTGTTAAAAAGCGTTGACTTTCCCACGTTGGGGCGGCCTGCGAGAACCACCGTCGGCAGGTTGCGGTATTTTTTCGACGCGTCAAATTCCACGGCACCCGGTTCAGATTCCGGTTTCGGTTCCGTCATTTTAAGCCCCGCCCTTTTGCGGAAAGTTTTCCGCCGTCCACGCGTTTACGCAGGCGCGTACTTCGGCAACGGAACGCCCGCGCAACGCTTTGGCGGCCAGCGCTTTGCACGACTCCAGAGTGGTTCCGCGAATTATTTCCTTGACCCTGGGAATGGAAGCGGCGTTCATGCTGAATTCGTCAAGACCCAGACCGACAAGTATTGCCGTCGCGGAAACGTCCCCGGCAAGCTCGCCGCACACCGACGTTTTGATTCCGTTTTCGTGGGCCGCGTCTATGGTTCGCTTTAGCAGGCGCAACACCGCCGGCTGGTGCGAATCGCTTAAGTAGTGAACCTTGTCGTTTCCCCGGTCCACGGCCAGGCCGTACTGGATTAGGTCGTTCGTTCCCACAGAGAAAAAATCGGATTTTTCCGCAATAATGTCAGCGGTAACCGCCGCCGACGGAACCTCAATCATTACGCCGATTTCTATGTTTTCCGCAAAAGGCTGTTTATTTTTTTTGCACTCGGCGCGAGCCTCGTCCAGCAGGGCGCGCGCCTGTTCCACTTCCTCCACACAGCATATCAGCGGAAACATGATCTTGAGATTGCCGTGAATGCCGGCCCTAAGAAGCGCCCTAAGTTGCACCTTGAACAGTTCCGGATTTGCAAGGGAAAAGCGTATCGCCCGTAAACCCAGCAGCGGATTTTTTTCGCCCGCTGTCTGCGCCTGCGCAAATCCGTCGCCGGCGTTTTTGCTTTGAACGATCTTGTCGCCGCCGGCGTCCATGGTCCTAATCGTAACGGGCATTTTTCCCATCGCCTTTAACACGCTGCCGTAGGCCTCGTACTGGGTTTCCTCGTCGGCCGTGTTTCCGGGCGTCATGAATAGAAATTCCGTGCGGTAAAGCCCAACGCCTTCAGCTCCGTAGCGGTGCAGGTTTTCCGCCTCCTCCGGAAGTCCGATGTTTGCAAGAAGCGCCACCCGGTGCCCGTCGATTGTTTCCGCCGGCAGTTCTCTGATTCCGGCGAAACCTTCCGCGCGTTTACGCGCCTTCTCTTTTTCGCGCTCCTGCTGTTCCAGCGTTTCCACGTCCGGATTGACGATTACCACTCCGGATGAGCCGTTCAGAATGAGCGGTTCGCCGTTTCGCAGCCCTCTGGAAAGGTTCGACAGCCCAAGCACGGCGGGAATGCCGAACGCGTTGGCCAGAATAGCCGTGTGGCTGGTTTTCCCCCCCTCTTCCAGGGCGATTCCCTTGACCTTGGATTTATCGATGAGCAGAGTGTCGGAGGGCATAAGGTCGCGGGCCACCAGAATGGTGTCCTCGTCCAGATCGGCGGGGAACGACGCCTCGCGCTCCACGCAAAGCAGGCAGTCTATAACCCGGCGGGACACGTCGGCGATGTCGGCGGCCCGTTCCCGGAAAGCGGCGTCCGGCGACTGCTTCAGTTTCCGGCACAGCTCCCTGGATATGTCCTGGACGATACACTCTATGTTGAGCAGATTTTGTTTGAGCTTGTCCCGAATTTCGTCCAAAAAATCGACGTCTTCCAGCATAAAGAGGTGCGCCTGGAATATGTCGGCCTGCTTGCCCATTTGCCGCCGCGCCTGTTCTAGCAGGGCGTTTACTTCATCCGCGGCCCTGGCGACGGCCGTTTGCAGACGGTTCCACTCGGAAGGTACATCCCCTTCGGAGATGCTGTAACGGGGAATTTCGGGCGACGTGTCTTCCACGTAAACGAAGGCCTTGCCGATTGCAACGCCGTCGGACACCGGAATGCCAGTAAAAGTTTTCATACGGCTAGGGATAAGAATACCCGTTTTGCGGCGGTCTGAACACCCACCCCGGAGTTTCAGGAATTACGGTACGGGAAACCGCCGGTTTATCCGGCGGCTTTCCCGCACGGGCGAATCCGGATTTGCGCAAAACACTAAACGTCGTTCCGCGAATCGTCCGGTTCCACAAAGGCGTCGCTTTCCCGGCAAACCGCGTCGTCGTCCTCGGTGGAAACGCCGTCGATTTCGCCGTCTTCCGCGTCCTTGCGGGACCTTGCGTAGTCTATCGCCAGCGGCCTTCCCCGGAAAACGTATCCGCGCAGCGCCTCGATGATTTTCTCGGCTTCCGTGTCCCGTACCTGCACAAACGAGTAGTTGTCAAAAATACGGATGGCCCCAATGTTATCCTTGAGGATTGCCGTTTTCGCGTTGATAAGGCTCAGAATCTCCCTGGGGGAAATCCGTCGGCTTCTGCCTATGCTGAAAAACAGCCACTTCGAGTCCTTGTCCGCCAGCGGGTAACGGTTGGGATCGCCGCCGGAGTCCTCCGGCCTGCCGCCGCCCGGGGGGAAATGCCTTTCCCCGGTTTTCGGTCTGCGGGAGCCGTCCCTGTCCGGTCTTGCGGAACCGTTCCGCCCCGCGGACTTGTGCCTGGGGGAATCCCGTTCCGGGAAACGGACGTTTTTCCCCTGCTCCACAAGCATGAGCAGATAGGCCGCAACTTTTGTCCTGTTGAACAGCGAGACCTTTTTCTTAAACAGGCCGTGGTACTCCTCGAGTAGCCATGGATCGACCTCCGAATTCATCTTTTCCACGATGAGCGAGAGAATTTTCTGCGTTTTCTCGATGTCAATGTGTGAGTCCATTACCGAACATATTACCACAAAGTCCGGTTTTGTTCAACAGTGAATATGAACATATTGCAATTTTGTTGTTTGTGGGGCAGAGTAGGGTATGGAAAAGTTGCCAGTCTGGTCTGAAAGCTATTTGGTGCGGTTCAACGCCATAGACAGGTCGGATACGATGACCCTGGACGCGGTTTTCAACGTTTTTCAGGAACTGGCGGTGAGCCACGCGGAAAATCTGGGGGTTGGACGGGAGGCGATGGCGCAAACCGGGCAGGCCTGGATTCTTTCGCGCATGTCGGTGCAGGTGGACAGGCGGCCAAGGTACGGCGAAACGCTAACCGTGCGCTCCTGGCCCCGGAACTGGGAAAAGCTGTTCGCCCTGCGCGACTTCGACGTTCTGGACTCCGGAAACGTTCCGGTAATCCGCGCCAGAAGCTGCTGGATCATTCTGGACATGGAAAAACGCCGGCCGCTGCGCCCGCACGCCGTAATGGAAGGCATTCACCTGAACGAGGGAATGGACGCTATGCCGTTTGTCCCCGCCGGTCTGGAGGAACGCCGGTCTCTGCAAAAGGCGGCGGAACACAGGGCGGTCTACACGGACGTTGACTACAACGGGCACGTAAACAACATAAGCTATATCCGGTGGATCGAAAACGCCGTGGAGCCCGCTCTTCTGGAACGGGCAAAACGGAGCCGCCTGGACGTTAACTACATGAACGAGGTTCTGCCGGGCGAAACCGTCAATCTGCTGTACGCGGGGATTGAAACCCCGGGGGAAACGCCCGCGCCGGACGGAGCCTTTGCCTTTGAAGGCAAAAAGGCCCCGGAAAACCGGACTGCGTTCCGGGCGGAACTGCGGCTGTGGACGTAGCTACCAGCCCATTTTGATGCCGAAGTTTACGCCCAGGCCCGCGCCCCGGAAACTCTGAACGAAGTTCGGGGACTGGCTTGAAATGCCAATCCCCAGTTCAAGCACCCTAAAGTTAAACGCAAAGTCCAGACTGTTTCTCCACCGGCGGTCGTTGTAGTTTACGCCAATCGTGGTGATGAAAAAATTCGCAAGGTCAAACCGGACGCTTAAACCGCCCTCAAGCGCGGCCCTTTGCGCGTACAGCGAGTTTACGGAAAAACCCAGGGACGGAATCAGGGACAGAGTGTCCGTTTCAAAGGGCCGGAAATTGGCGTTAAACAGCATCGTAAAGGGCCGGAAAATTCTGTGGCCTCTGGTAACCGTTCCCAAAGTGGGTTCCATGTCGTCCGGAACGCCGATCGCCTCACTGGGGAACCGACCGTTGTTTATCAGATCTTCGATGTCAATAAAACTGGTGTCAATAAACACGCTCCCCTGAAGCCGGGCGTAGTCGTGCAGGGTTGCCGGAAAAAACGGAATGGGAATGTTGACAAGATCGACGCCAACGGAAAGCCGGCGCGTCAGCGAGTACTCCAGCCCCACGCTTACGTCGTATCCCATATTGCGCGCGGCAATATTCCTGGCGGAGCCGCCGGGGTTTGCGATTATGTCTCCCATCAGGTCGAGATCGCCGTTACCGGCCAAGCCGCTCAGATTGAAAATGGAGAAAATCTGCATGTCGTAGGACAGTTCCAGACGCTGCCCCAGCAGTCCGCCTTCGTGGCTGGGGCCAAAGCTGTAGGTAACGCCGGGCCTGACGAAAACCAGAGGAACGAAAGCCGCCGGTCTGATCCTTACTCTAACGCCCCTTTCCCTGGTGTGGAAAAAAACCGGAACGCCAAATTCGGCAAAGACAGCCGCGCCGGCCCCCAGGCGCTGGCCGGTTACTTCGTAGAGGCCCAACAGGTTTTCCGGCAGATACAGATTCCCCGTTGCTCTGACGTGGGCAATATCCAGACCAAAACCCCAGCGGTCTCCTATGTTGATGTTTATGGAAAGCGGGGCAAGGTCAAGGCCAAGATTAAGCCCAAAACCGTGGAAAAAGTTGTCAAGGTTTATGGAAATCAAGTCCCTGTAGTAAAGCGTGGTGTCGTCCCGGAACGCCGCAAAACTGTCCGCGGCAATCAGGTTTCCTAAAATCCGGAACGGGTTTTGAAAAACGTCCGCAGCGGCCAGAAACGTGTTGGAGGCGTTAAGACTGGTCTGCGCCAGACTCAGTTCGAACGTTCGATTGTTAAACGCCATTCTTTCCCTGGGGGGGGAAATGTCCGGCGCCGGATCGTCCCACGCCCATCCGCCCCGGGGGGGGATACCGTCCCTGGTGAATTGTATGTCGGCAAGCGACATACCCAACGCTTCCGGCGGCTGCACGTCCAACTCCGGAGTGGCCCAAAGAAACAGGCTTTGGAACAGAAACACGCAAGCCAGAAAACACTTTGGTTTATTGCACATTGGTTTACCCTTTAGTCGTCAAAAGTCAGTCTGTAACTGCCGCTCGCCGCTATGCTAATCCTGGTTGGCAGCGGATCTCTGGGTATTCGCAAACGCGTACCGCCCGGATTGGGGTATACGATTCGTATATCCGGAGGAATAAGTCTGCGGTTTATTACGTCCATATCCCTTGACGTAAAAGTTATGTCCAGGTTGCCGTGCTGGTCGGCCAGGGACAAACCGTTTCTGCCAAACAGGATGTCGGCGTCCGGTATGCCCGTGTCGAAACGGCCGCCGTCGACGTGCAGTCTTGCGCCCCGGAAAACGGAATCGTTGAACTCCACCCTCAGCCTCAGCGAATTTATGTTTAGATTGTTGTCGTTGAAAAGCGGATCGTCCCGGTTGGCCCTGCCGAAAAGGTCGGGTTCATTTTCAAAAAGGGGCAGGGCAAAATACGCGCCGGGGCCGGCGTGAAAATCCAGCGCTATTTTTAACAGAACCATTGCCCTAATCGCGCCGTCGTAATCAAGCACGTCTTCAAACATGTCCGGGGTAACCCTAATTATGCCGCCTTGCCCCAGTTCCACTTCGTAGGTAAACCCCAGGTATTCCGGCATGTCGGCGATTATGTTCAGGAAGCCGTCCAGCTCAATGTCCAGCCCCCCCGGCGGCAAAGAAGTTCCGGTAAAAATACCGTTATCGGGCAGTGTCGGAAACCCGTCAAACCTTATATCGTCCGGCCCCAGATTCAGCAGTTGATCCGGCTCCTCGTCATCGCCAAAAACCGCGGTCAACCTGAAACTGGGCTGAATCTCGTTGATAAGGCCGGTGGGGCCGTCCAGATATACCCCAAGGCCGACTGCGCCGTCGGAAAAAGTAACCCCGGACATGAAGTCGCTCAGCAAGGCCCCAAACTCAACCGGTTCGTCGGGGACTCCGCCGCTAAGGGAATAGCCGTCGCCCAAAAGCCGCGTCAGGTTGATGTACGCTTCAGTCCAGTTGAAGTTCAGGTTGATCTCCGCGGAAATGGTCAGCTCGGTTTCTCTTTCGCCGTCAATATCAAACGGTCCCAGTTCCAGAATTCTGGAATTCGGCATGGGAACCCCGTTTCTAACCGGCAAAATTTCAACTTCCACCGCTATGACCGAATTATCAACAAGGTTTATTTCCAACGGAGCGGTTTCCGACGCGGTACTGGAAAAGATGTTTTCGCCTTTCGTCAAAACCACCGCGTCAGTCGCGCTTCCCGGAAAACCAAGGCGCGGGCTTTTAACCAGCAGCGCAATACCCCCGTCCAAAGCCTGGTCCAGCGCGGTAAAATTAAGCCCCAGTTCTATTTGGTCGAAAGTGATACTTTCAAGAAATTCGGTAACGTCGGTGCCGCCTATGTCGGCAAAGTCCAGTTCTATTTCCGGAATGGGGATAAGCTCGTCGTCCAGTTCCCAGCGGATAACCCCCAACTGCTCAATGTTCATATCCATTCTGACGGTAACCGGCAGCTTTTTTTCGTCGAAGTGTTCGCCAAAAAGCTCAAAGGATATACCGCTCTGGCCGGCGGTTATATACAGGAAACTGTTGCCGGAGTCTATATTTATGTCGTTCCCGTTTATCGTTTGCGGATGCTCCCCAAAGTCCATATCGGTTTCGGTGCCAACCCTCCACGGCCCGGTCAAACCGGAGAAAACCTCGCCGTTAACATTCATCGGTGCCTGGCTAATGGCAAGCGCGACTTCCAAATACAGCCCTTCGCCATACGTCTGATTACTTCCGGGAACATAGGGCGGCGTCTCCACCTCTATGCTAAACGTTCCTTTGGTAATCTCAGTGTTGATAAATCCATCGGGCGCGTCCATTTCAATGCTGTTAATAATGCCGTCGGGCATTGGGTGTCTTAGCGTACCGATTCGCAGACCCCTTGCCCCGCGCAAAGCGATGTCGTCCACACTTATGCCTATAACCAGCGCAAGAGTAACTTCGTCGTAATGGGGAACGCCGGTATATTCAAGCAAGACCGTTCCAAACCTAAACTGCGGCGGATGGGCCGCCTTGATTTCGGCGTTTGACAGATTTATTACAACACTGCCGGAAAAATTAGGGTAACCAAGAACCACGTCTTGAGGGGACTGGGGGAAACCTATAAACCGTTCGTTGGGTGCCGTACTGGTTTCCTCCACTAGACGTAGGCCGCTTAGGGTAAGAGTCAGTCCGTCCGGAAGAGACTCCGGATTTTCCAACCTAAGCTCCAGTTGGATATTGTTGCGGAAATCGTCAACATCCGAAATCGTAATGGAGTCAAAATTTATTTCGCCATCATTGTCAAAAGCAAAAAACCTTGGTCCGGAAAGAGGCATCTCTATTTCCGGCAGCGGTACACCGGCAACCAAAGTTGGCGCGCCGGGAAAGACGGGACTTATTACCAATGGCGGTACCGGTATTTCCGGCATGGAATCCCCGTTAAGCGAGTTCTCCATGGTGTAGAACAACCCGCTCATGTCGAAGTAGTCGGATATTTCCACCGCGTCCCAGGCTATTTTAGGCACCGTGATGGTGGCTTCTATCGGGTCTATCCCAAAGTTGCCCATGTCGTCTATCCCGCCGATGGCGTCCAGATATTCACCGGGGTTGAACGACGGTAAAACATCCAGTTCCATTGCAACAAGAAAAGCCAGAGAGTCCCTGATATTCACCATGTCAAAAACCCGGATATCGACGGCAATGTCCGTGTCCGAATCCTCGTTTACGGCGGTAAAGGCTTCCTCAAGCAGATCCCGGATTATGGAGCCGACGTTGACTTCCGCTCTTATCGGGATGCCTATTTGAAAGTTGTCGGTTCTTAGTTCTATTTCCGAGGGCATTCTGCAGGAGAGCGTTAAGAGTACCGTAAGCGCCGTACTTGCCAAAAAGAAACGCTTTTTCATGTTGGGCCTCCCCATAAAAATATAAAGGTCGTCCGGTGAAAATTCAAGTCCAATGCCGGTTAATTTTCCGCAAAGACCGTTTCCACGTCGGGTGTTTCCACGGGGGGGGGGGCTATGGCGGGAGTTTCCACGCGGGGCGGGGCGACCCTAACCAGCTCGTTGGTATATCTTATCGCCACGGCCGTTGCCACACGCACCCGGCCGAATATATCCGTCGCGCCGATACGAACATTGATAATGTCATGAGCACCCATCGCAAAAGCCTGTTGCATCATGTCGCCAAGCAGCGTCGCTCGCCGTCCGTTTGTTACCACCACCGTACCCACGACGACATGTTTATCGCTGGAGTAGAAATTGTACTCCGACCATCCGCCTCTGGTAATGGACGGATCCGTCGCGCAGCCCGTTGCGGAAAACCCGACTGCCGCCACCGCGGCGATAATCGCAATAAGTTTTAACCTGTTCTTCATGGAAGAACCTCCTGTTTGTGAGAAGCCCGCTTTTCTCCTTGGGGGTTTACTACGGCGGGCAATCACGAAGATTTACCCGCCCACAAAGGCAGGGGTATAAAAGTGAAAGCGTTGTCTTGCAAGAAAAGCCGAGCCGTGCTTCATAGGGCAATCCTACACACAATAAGCAAAAAGGTCAAGGCGGCAATGTGAAGGTTCTCTGTTTTTGAGAGTCAATTCCCCGCCGGTCTATTCCAGGAGCGTTACCCTGGTCGCGCGGTAAACGGGCCTGTCCTCTCTTTTACTGCGCTCCTCGTCCTCTTCAATCGTGTAGCTGACCTTTACTCCGGATTTTAAATCGGAAATATCGCAGTTCGCCAGTTTGCTGTAGTGGAAAAAGATGTTGTTTTTTTCCTCGTCCTTGATAAACCCAAAACCGGAGGAGTTGACGCTGAGGACGGTGGAAACGTATTCGCCGGACGGTTCCTCCTTGCACTCGGACTGGACGGCGGTGGGTTGATTGGAAACCGGTTCCTGCGTCCGTTCCACCACAAAAAGGTCCTTGATGTACTCGTTGTCTTCCTGGTTGATTTTCTGGCTCATCTGCACGGGGAAGAAAACCTCCGAAAGAAGCTGCCGGGAAGTTTTCGTTTCCATAACGTCGCCGTTTTCGTTGTGGTAGGAAAAGTCCCAGCAGATCAGCATTACCTGGGTTCCCAGCGTGTGCAGTTTACGAACCAGCGGAACGTAGTCGCCGTCCCCGGCTATCAAAACCAGGATGTCAAAACGCTTGTAAATGGCAAGCTCATAAGCTTCAAGCGCAAGCCACACGTCTATGCCCTTTTCCTGGACGAAACTGCCGTCCCCGCCAAACCGGAGCGGCAGGTAATGGCTTACGATGTTTTCGCGCATAAGAATGTCCTCGAAAACGCGTTCGCTCTGGACTTTGTCGCCCATGTCCCTTGCCAGCGACCGGCCCTTGAAGTAGTGCGCGTCGATTATCTGGCACCGGCGTATGTCCATCTCCGCAAGGGTTGCCACTTCGTTTCGAATGAACTCGTGAAGGCCGCTAATGCTTATGCGCGATTGTTTTTCGTGCTCGTACTTGTAGTAGTTGCTAATCTTGTAAAAATAGTAGCCGTCATAAAATATTCCAATTCGTAGCACATCCAGCAATTTCTCTTTCATTTTGGCACTCCGTCGTGGCCCTTTGGAGAAGGCGTTGATTTTTAACTCGAAAAACCGGCCCTCGCGACCGATTTCCCAATACCCATGGAACCGCCTTTTGGCGGCCCCAGCAAACCAGTGTGCCTTTATCTTAGCACATACCGGGCGTTTCGTCCATCGACATTTCTCCGGACACACGGCACCGGCGCTTATTTTTGATTTCGACTGTAAAGCGGAACCTTGACAAACACCGCGGCAGGGAAACCTGTAACTTCGTTGCATTCTCCTTGGTTTTCCGGTATCATATGGAATTGCCATGAGAAAAAATCACGCGCGTCATAACCGCCGAATGTTTCCGGTGTTTGTCGTTGTCGCCGCCATGGCGGCGCTTTCCTCCTGTTCCTCCAGGCTGGGCTGGGGGGTGTTGCTCTGGTCCACGGACGATCCTTTCATTCCGTCCGGAACCGTGCTGCCGGTTTATATTCAGTCCAACATCGACAGGGTTTGGGTGGTTGGCCTTCCGGACGGTTTGCTAACCAGTTCCGGGATGGACAAACTGGAGGTTCCGCTTGGGCACCTTGAGCTTGTGGGAAACAGGGCACAGGCGGAGGCCCGCGCGCTGGAGTTTGCGCCTTTTGCGCGAACCTACGCGGAAAATCTGCAGGTCGGGCTGCCAATCCGGGCCAACCCGGACAACAACGCTCATCGGGTTTACCGAATGCGGGAAGGCGACATAATAAAAGTCCTTGGCGTGTCCGAAAGGGGCATTCCGCCGGTGGGAATGGGGGGCCAGCCCCTGCCGGGCCGGTGGTACAGGGTACTTACGGAGGACGGCACCGTTGGTTACACGTTCTCGTACCGGCTCCGGTTTTTCGAGCATATCGGCGGGCAGATTGCCGCCCCGGAAGTTGCCGTCCTGGAAACCGCGCCAGCGGGTTCCGACCTGGAGCTGCTGCTGTCCGGAACGTGGCGGCCCGAATCCTACCTTGCGATGATAAACTCCGGGCGGATAAACCTTGAGGAGCTTGTCAACCACTGGCACTTCAATCCGGGGCAGGAAAACAGCGTGGCGCGGATTGCGGTGCCCGGCATCAACCGGACTTTTCCGCACACGTCCATCGTTCCCAGCGGAAACCGCGCCTGGCGTTTTGAGGGTTCCACGCTTTCCGCGCAGTTGCGCTCCGACACGCAGCTTTTGGTGCAGTTTACCGAAGGCGGCGGCAGCGTAAGAACCCTGAACTTCGTCTCGCTTCCGGTTGACATCGACGAGGTTATCGAGGGGGAACGCGCCCGCCGCGCAAACCTGCATGAGGAAATCTTCCGGAACGGGCCGGTTTTTACCAGTCACAACTTTGGAACAATCGCCTTCGGGCCGGACGGGACGTTTACCTGGAGGGGGTTCGAGGACCTTTTGGTTCCGCATCACATTCCCCGCGCCGCGCAGGGACGCGGAACGGTTTCGATGGATCTGTTTCTGGCTCCGGCGCTGGAAGGCCGCTACAGCGGCGCGTTCACCATGCGCTTTGCCGGAATCGACGGCAGGGAGGTTGCAACGCTGCGTTCGATGTACTCCGTTGACAGTCAGGGGTTCAGGATGGAGCTTGTTCCGGAAACCAACATCGACGGCGTTACCGTTACCCGCCGCGCCGCGTCGCCAATGGTTCTGTTCTTTTTCGCCGACAGCGAAGTTGCTGCGGAAACGCGAGTCCGGGCCAACAGCGAACTTGCCGCGGAAACGCGGCTCGACGGACGTTTCGTTGCCGAGACGCTCGCCAACGTTAACAACAATTTCGCGGTGGAATTGGAAAGGCGCACCACTCCCGTTTTGCCGCTTGAGGCGCGTGTTGTCATTGACAGCGATGTTGCCGCCGGAACGGCGCGAACCAAACCCAAGCCCAATTTGGTCGGCGCGGTTTATCCGGATTCGCGCTATTCCGGAACCGAAGGTTCGACGGGCAAAGACCGGATGAAATCCCGGTTTCCGGCAAACAATCAGCGGCGTCCTGGTTTGACCGGAAGCGGTGTTCTGTAGTCGCAATCCGGTCCGGGCTGTTTCCGCATGGCGTTTGTTCAGTTCTCCAAAGTTTCCCTTGCGTTCGGCGACCGCGACATTCTAAAGGACGTCAGTCTGCGCCTTGCCGCCGGATCGCGGGCCTGTCTTGCCGGGGCAAACGGCTCCGGCAAATCCACGCTGATGAAAATAATCGCCGGGGAGATTCAGGCGGACTCCGGGGAACGCGCCGTGCAGAAAAGCGCGCGCGTTTCCTATCTGCCCCAGTCCGGAATTGTTCACCGCGGAAAAACCTTGCGGGACGAAGCCGAAACCGCGTTTGCCCCCATGCGGGCGATTGTCGCCGAAACGGAAAGAATCGGCGGTCTTTTGGAAAGCGCCAAACGGGACGAAGGTTCGGTAAGGGCGCTTCTGGAGGAGCACCACCGTTTGCAGGAGTGGCTTGAAAACTCCGGGTACTACCGCCGGGAGGCAATGGTTGCGTCGGTGCTTGCCGGTCTTGGTTTTTCGCCCGGCGATTTGGACCGGGACACCGGCGAGTTTTCCGGCGGCTGGCAAATGCGAATAGCGTTGACAAAAGTGCTTCTGGAGCGTCCCGACATTCTGCTTCTGGACGAACCCACAAACTACCTTGACATCGAGGCGCGTTCCTGGCTGGAGGGCTGGCTTGCAAAGTTCCCCGGCGGCTGCCTTCTGGTTTCCCACGACCGCTATTTTCTGGACGTTACCGTAAACGAAGTTTACGAGATTTTCCGGGGGAATCTGAAACGCTACGCCGGAAACTACACCGCCTACGAGAAAACGCGGCGCGTCGAACTGGAGGGGCTTCTTAAACGCTACGCCGAACAGCAGGAGGAGATCGCGAAAACGGAGGCGTTAATCCGGCGTTTCCGCTACAAGGCGAGCAAGGCGGCGTTTGCCCAGGAACTTGTCAAGCGGCTGGAAAAAATGGAGCGCGTGGAAATTCCGGAAAACCTAAAAAAGATTAGCATCGCGTTTCCGCCGCCGCCGCGTTCGCCCAGGGTTGCCCTTACTCTGGAGGGGCTGGGCAAAAGTTACGGTACGCGCCCAGTGCTTTCCGGCCTTGACCTTAGCGTCGATTCCGGGGAGAGGCTTGTGGTTGCGGGCCCCAACGGCGCGGGAAAGACAACGCTGTTAAGAATACTTTCCGGCGGCGACGGCGATTTTGAAGGCGCGGTAAAATTCGGCAACGGCATAAGCGCCGGTTATTTTTCGCAGGACGCGGCGGAAGCGATGCAGGGAAGCGAACAGGTTCTGGAGTTCATGGAAGCGCAGGCCCCCACCGCGCTTATTCCCAAAGTGCGGGACATGCTGGGCGCGTTCCTTTTCCGGGGCGACGACGTGTACAAACCGGTTTCCGTTTTGAGCGGCGGCGAAAAAAGCCGGCTGGCCCTGCTGCGAATGCTTTTGCGCCCCATGAACCTTTTGATTCTGGACGAACCCACAAACCACCTGGACCTGCACTCCAAGGACATTCTGCTGGACACGCTTTTGAAGTTCGAAGGCACGATTATTTTTGTGTCCCATGACCGCGCCTTTATGGAAGCGCTTTCCACCAAAACGCTGGAGCTGTCCCCGTCCCACGGTTTACCCCGCGGGGGGGAGGGGAGGCGGCCCCGCGCCAGACTGTTCTATGGCAACTACGCCTACTATTTGGAAAAAACCGGAAGCGAAACAGGATACGACAAACCCGATAAGCAAAACGCCGCAGGCGCAACCGGAAAAACAGCCGCCGCCGATACCGGTACCGCCGCAAACGCCCACGCCGTTGGCGCGTCTACCGCCGGCGCGGTGGAAGGCCCAGACGTAAAAAGCGCCGCGGAACAGAGGACTCGGAACAAGCAGCGCCAGACGGTAATACGCAGACTGGAACGGCAGGAAGCGGAACTGCTTAACGCCGTGGAAAAACTGGAAGCCGAAAAAGCCGGGCTGGAACGCGAACTGTCCACCCCGGAGGTTTATTCCGTCGGCGAAAAAGCGAAAGCGGTAAAACTAAAGCTGGACGAATGCGCCGCCGCCATCGCCGTGAAAAGCGGCGAGTGGGAAACGCTTGTCTCGGAACTGGAAACGGCACGGGGTGAACTTGCCTAGAAGTTCCTTTTTACGCGGCCGTCGCTTAAACGGGTTCCGGCGGGCGCTATTGCCCGTTCGGCGAATTCCGCTTAATATCAAACGGTGGCCTTGTTAATCGTACATCCAATTTTGAGGGAAATCGCCGCGCTTTTCGACGCGCGGGGCAGGCAGGTGTGCCTGGTCGGCGGGGCCGTGCGGGACATGCTGCGGGGCGTTAAACCCAAGGACTGGGACCTTGCCACGGACGCGCCGCCGGAGGAGGTGGGGCGCATTTTCAGGGAGGCGCGAACCGGGGCCAAGGTTATTCCCACCGGGATAAAACACGGAACGGTAACGGTTCTGTTCCGGGGGCGCGAAGCGGAAATCACGACCTTCCGCACCGAGGCCGGCTACGGCGACGGCCGCCGTCCGGACAGCGTGAGCTACGCGGCCACCATAGAGGAAGACCTTTCGCGGCGCGACTTTACCATGAACGCCGTGGCCCTGCGTCTGGTCAAGGGTGCCGTCCGGGGCAAAAAAGTGGACCCGTTCGGCGGGGAGGCGGACATAAAAGCCGGCGTAATCCGGTGCGTGGGAGATCCCGCCCAGCGCTTCGCCGAGGACGGACTGCGGCCCCTGCGCGCCGTGCGTTTTGCCGCGCAGCTTTCGTTTACCGTGGAGCGGCAAACCCTTGAGGCAATCGGCGGCGCGCTGGAAACCGGCGCGAAAGTGTCGGCGGAACGCGTGAAGGACGAACTCGACAAAATTCTGGCCTCGCCGAAGCCCTCCGTCGCGTTTCTGCTCATGGAAAAATCCGGTTTGCTGAAACTTTTTTTGCCGGAGCTTGCCGCCTGTCGCGGAATCGAGCAGAAGGGAAACCACCGGTTCGACGTTCTGGAACACTCGCTTCTGGCCTGCGATTACGCCGCGCAAAGATACTTCCCGGCGGAGGTTCGCCTGGCGGCGCTTCTTCACGACGTCGGCAAGGCAGTTACCGCGGCCGTCGACGAAACCGGAGTCCGGACTTTTTATCAGCACGAAAGCGAATCCGAAAAAACGGCGCGGAACATTCTGACCCGGCTGCGTTACCCAAACGCCGTCACGGATTCGGTCTGCCACCTGGTGAAGGAGCACATGTTCCACTATACCGACGACTGGAGCGACGCGGCCGTTCGCCGGTTTGTCGTGCGCGTCGGCGTTGAACACCTTTCCGGGCTTTACCGGCTTCGCAGGGCCGACTCCTTCGCCACCGCCGGAGTCGAGCCCCCTCCGGATTTTCTTTTGCCGCTTATCGACAGGGTTGACGGGGTTCTGGCCGAAGGCCGGGCCTTCACGCTGAAAGACCTTGCCGTTTCCGGCCGGGACCTTATGGCGATGGGAATCGCGCCCGGAAAAACCATGGGCAAAATTCTTAACGAACTGCTGGAATCCGTTCTGGACGATCCGGCCCTGAACGAACGGAACGCGCTTCTGGAAATCGCCAAAAAACTCCGGAACCGGATTTGACGAACCGAAGCCCCCCCCGGCTTGAAACTCGGCCCCGGTTGATGTACCATGGAACGCGCAGGGGGAACGCGATGAAAACATTCATGGACAACGATTTTTTGCTTTTGAACGGGACCGCGAAAAGGCTTTTCCACGAGGCGGCGGCGCCGGAGCCGATTTTCGACTATCACTGCCATCTTATTCCCGGGGAGATTGCCGAAAACCGGCGCTTTCCGGATTTGGCTTCGGTGTGGCTGGGCGGCGACCATTACAAGTGGCGGCAGATGCGCTCGAACGGCGTGGGCGAGGAACTTGTTACCGGAAACGCGGAGCCCTACGACAAGTTTATGGCCTGGGCGGACACCGTTCCCAGGCTCGTGGGCAACCCGCTGTACCACTGGACGCACCTTGAACTGCGACGCTACTTCGACATCAACGAACCGCTGAACCCGAAAACCGCGCCGGCGATCTGGAAGGCGGCGAACGAAAAACTGGCAAGCGACCCCGAGCTTTCGGTGTTCGGCATTTTCAAAAAACTGAACGTTTACGCCGTCGGAACCACCGACGATCCGGCGGACACCCTGGAGTGGCACGAAAAAGTCCGCGCCCTTGGCGATCGCGGAACGGCGACCAAGGTGATTCCGTCCTTCCGGCCGGACCGAATCGCGAACATCGAAAAACCGGATTTCGCCGAATACGTGGCGCGGCTTGGAAAGGCCGCCGGCCAAACCATAGCCTGCCTGGACGATCTTCTGGCGGCGATAAAACGGCGACTGGATTTTTTCCACGCGACCGGCTGCCTTATTTCGGACCACGGTCTGGACTTTGTGCCTTTCGTCACCGCCTCCGGCGACCCCGCGTTGGCGCGTCCGGACGAGATAAACCACGCCCGGTGGGAAAGCGAGATGAGGGACGTTTTTGCCCGCGCTTTGGACGGGGAAAAACCGGACGCGCGGGCAAACGAGGCGTGGAAAACCTTTATACTGAATTTCGTCGGCGGGGAATACGCCGACCGCGGCTGGGTCATGCAGATACACGTCGCCGCGATACGCAACAACAACAGCGCGGCACTCAAGGCGCTGGGCCCGGACACCGGTTACGACGCGGTGCACGACTACCCCGTTGCCGAAAAACTTTCGCGCTTCATGGACCTGCTGCATTCGCGGGGCAAACTCCCCAAGACCATTCTCTACAGCCTGAACCTCAAGGACCTGTACCCCATGGCCACGCTGATGGGCTGCTTCCAGGGCGAAACCGACCCTGCGAAGAAACCGGTGCCTGGCAAAATCCAGCTTGGCTCCGGCTGGTGGTTCCTGGATCACATCGACGGCATGGAGGCGCAGATGCGGCTTTTGGGAAACACCGGACTCCTTTCGCGCTTTGTGGGAATGCTCACCGATTCGCGCAGTTTCCTTTCGTATCCCCGGCACGAATATTTCCGCAGAATCCTTTGCAACATTCTGGGAACCTGGGCTGAAAACGGCGAGGTTCCCAACGACTTCGAACTGCTGGGGGAAACGGTTCGCGACATATCGTTCCGGAACGCGCGGCGGTATTTTGGGGTGTAGCGAAACGGTTTTCTGTTGCCGACATTACGCTCCGAGCGGTTTTGACAGGCGGTAGCGGATCGGCTATATTGTATCTGTCAATGGAGGAGGCAAGGTGATAGACGACACCATAGCCGATGTCAAGAACTGCATTCTGGGTACGGTAGGCGACGACTGCGAAAAAATAATCTTGTTTGGCTCCCATGCCTATGGCGCGCCGAACAAGGAAAGCGACTATGATTTTTTCGTGGTGCTGAAAGACGGGTCTGAAAAGCCCATTCTGGTTTTGCAGAATATCTACAGTAATCTGGCAAAAAAACAGGCGTACACCCCCGTTGACATACTTGCCAATTACAAAACCAATTTTGACGCAAGAAGCAAACTGCCCGCCATCGAGCGAACCATAGCGGAAAAAGGAACCGTCTTATATGAACGCGGTTGATCTTGCAAAAGAGTGGCTCAGATATGCAAACAGCGACTTAACCACCGCCAGACATATGTTAGAGGGCGTTTATCCAAAGGAAACGGAAATCGTTTGTTACCATTGCCAACAGTGCGCCGAAAAAGCGTTGAAAAGCCATTGCATATTAAAGGGTGTCGAGCCGCCAAAAACACATGACCTGATTGCGTTGTGTCGATTGTGCATGACGGCGGAAGATTCGTTTTCATCCATGCTGGATAATTGTTCCAGGCTGAACCCTTACGGGGTGGCGGTTCGCTATCCAAATGAATTGGCGGTTGATGAAACGATAGCGAAAAACGCTCTGGTCATGGCGCAACGGATTTATGAATATTGCCGTGATCTTTTTGACAAAGCGATTATGGCGCAAGCATCGGATATATATCCCCCCAAGTCCCCTGACACGAACCCCGGTGTCTGACGCTCCGGCATACCCGAGCAAAAGTGCCGGTCACCCTGGAAAGCCAGGATGCAAACCGGCACCGTTGCGCCAATGATGGCTAAGCGGCTATTCCTCGCGAGTCCACGCCCCGTTTATGCCGGCACCAAACCACTCCACATCTCCATTTGTGATAGTCAGCGTGTTGTCGTTGTTGCTTAGGGCGAAATCGTACACAAAAGATTTCCGAAAAACATCCGTAAATTACGCACGATTTTTTCGTGCGTTGACGCACGGTTCTGTCGATACATTGGGTTTTGTGTGGTTTGACACCCGCCGCAACTTGTCCGCAAGGCGGAAGTGTGGTAGACTAGAGCATGGAGCTAAAGGTTGAATTTGTTCCCCCGGCGTTCAGACATGGGTTGACCAAAGAAGATATTCGCTGGGTATTGAGCAATTATTTGGCCGATGGCACCGTCGAGGAAGGCGATGAAACCATGCGTATCGCGGTGGGATTTGATCGTGCCGTCAACATGCTTCTGGAAGTCATATATCATGAACTTGAGGACGAAACCGCTTTAGTGTTCCATGCCATGGAATGCCGTAAGAAGTGGCTCGTAAAACTGGGTTTGGAGGAGTGATTATGCCGCGACTAACCGATGAAGAATACGCCGCGTTGGACGAAAAATGGACGCGGGAAACCCCCGAGGTAAATTTCTCGCGGCCGGGTATGTTCGCCCGCCAGCGGCTTTTGCTGGAAAGCCTTGATACGGTGGCCGCAAACTACATTCATGCCCGCGCCGAAGCCGACAGCAAGACACCCGCCCAGATAATCGGGGCGATGGTTCGCAGGGAAATGGCGGCGCGGCTGTCCTCGTCTTCGGCCGCTTTGTAGCGTTTGCCACCGTGGTAGTAAAAAGGTACCGGTCACCCTGCGCGGAGGGTTTAGAAAAAGTGACTGTCACTCTCGCGCAGCCAGCGGTAGTGAAAAAGTGCCGGTCACCCCGCAAAGCAGGGTTGAAAACCGGTGACCGGCACCGTTGCGTTTACATTGCCGCGGTTTGCCGGCTAGTCGTTCCGCCAGGCCATTATGCCGTCCCAGCCGACCGCAACCCATCTGCCGCCGCCGTGGGCCACCGCGTTGTAAGGCGTACGGAACTCGCTGCCATCCGCGAAGGGTGCGCCGAACGTCCAATTGATGCCGTCCTCGGAGTACGCCATGTTGTTGCCGGTCTCGCCGCCGCCAACGGCAAACCACCTGCCGTTGCCCCAGGCCATGCTGTGCAGCCTCAGACTGCTTTGAATATTTTCGGACGACCAGCTGATGCCATCCGTGGAACGCATCGTGGTTATCCAAAATCCGCTGGTGGAAATGGCAGCCCATCTGCCGCCGCCGTAGGCTATCGCATTGACACCGAGATTCCAGCTGGGAATCAGCTCCCAGTCGGTACCGTTCGTGGAATGAAACCAATCGGTCCGGCCCCCCATCTGAACGCCAATCCATCTGCCGCCGCCGAACGCTATATGCCCTAGCTCTAAAATATCATTATCGATTATCTCCCAGTCAATTCCGTTAACGGAAGTCACCATTAACCCAGTCCCATTTGGTCTTCGGCCGGAACCCACCCATCTGCCGCTGCCATAGGCGATGGCGCTGATCCGGTTGTTGATCTCAAAGGTATGACCGGTTTCCCATGTTTTGCCGTCCGCGGAATGCAGTATGACGTTCCACTGCTCGACCCGGTACGGGACTCCGCCGACGGCAACCCATCTGCCGCCGCCAAAGGTCACGCTGCGCACGCCAACCACGCCTTCGGGGAACGGGAACTCGACACCTTCGATCCAGTCGGTGCCGTTTTGGGAATACGCTATCCAGGTCCTGCCTGCAGTGCCTGAACCGCCTATGCTGCCGCCAAGGGCAATCCACATGCCGTTGCCGTAGGCCACTTCCCCAATGATGACGTCATCGTTGAACGGGCTGCTCCCTGCCCCGGCGGAAATACCCGTCCAGTCAAAGGCGGTGGCTTCGGTGATGTCGCTGCCGCCTCCCTGTACCGTCCCGCTCTGCGTGGGGTTGTCGCAACCCGCGACGCCTAGCCCGATTAGCGCCGCCGCGGCGATAATCCCGTAAAGTCTGATCCTGTTTTTCATGTCGAAAAACCCCTTGTCTGCGCCGCCCGCCGCCTTTCGGCGAACGGCAGTTTTTATTTGCCCGTCTTTAGGGCGATTCCCTCAACGAGGGAATATGCGCGTGATAATAAAACGGTGCCGGTTACCCCGCAAAGCAAGGATGAAAACCGGTGACCGTCACCTCAGCGACCAGTAGGCCGTAGCAAGTGCCTGTCACCTCCTTTGCCTCGCCGAAGGCCGGCCGCGCGGCTTGTCACCATTCCTCGTCCCAGTTGCCGCCGATTAGGACTAAAGTCCCGGCGCGCCGGTTGAGCCGATTGTAGGCGTCGTTGAAATTCCCGGGAAACGAATTCCCTTGCAAATTCACGTTGCCGCCGAGAGTCACGCTGGTCAGCGGATTGTAGTTGAATGCGAGGCCGCCGATGGATGTAACGCTGTCCGGAATGGTGACGTTGGTTAGTCGATTGTTCTGGAATGCGCTGCCCTCGATGGATGTAACGCTGTCTGGAATGGTGACGCTGGTCAGTTGATTGCCCCGGAATGCGTTCTGCCCGATAGAGGTAACGCCATTTAGAATTGTGACGCTGGTCAGTCGGTTGTTTGAAAAGGCAGACTCATCAATGAAGATAACACTGCCAGGGATGGTTATGCCGGTCAGTTGATTCGTACTAAATGCCGAATACCCGATGAAGGTAACGCTGTCTGGAATGACGACGCTGATCAACCTCATGCCATGAAACGCATCCACCCCAATCCCGACAACGGGCAGCCCGCGTATTTCCGGCGGTATGCTCACGGTTGTCCCCCTTCCCACGAACCGGGTTATGACCACCCCGCTGCCGTCCTGCGTGCGCTCGAAATTAAAATCGCTTTCCGGGTTGTGCTTGTGCGCGTGGGCCGGGGCCGAGAACACGATTGCCGCCGCAATCGCGGCAATCCCGAAAACCTTGAACCTGTTTCCCTTCATAAGAAAACTCCTTGCCTGCTTCGCCCGCCGCCTATCGGCCGGCGATCGCCATGATTAACCCGCCCTTTGGGGCGACCCCATCGACGACGGGATGTATATACAGGCCTTTCGGCCGTGTATAAAAGGGGAAATACAATGTGACATATCCGCAAGCCGGAATCCGGCCGTGTTTTCGCCATAGACACGAAAACGGCCGGTTCAGGCTGGTCACCAAAATCGTACGGAAAATTTTCAAGAAAAACATCCGTGTTTTACGCACGACTTTTTCGTGCGTTGACGCACGGTTCTGTCGGTACATTGGTTTTTGTGTGGTTTTTGGGAAAAGGGTAAACGTTGCGTGGTCGATGTGGTCATGTTTTCCGCCATTGGGTTCCACTGGATATCCAAGTCAAGACCGGCCTTTTGCGCCGGGGTGGTTTATCGAGGGGCAGGTTCGGGAGCTGGATACCGCAGGGGACGACTGACCGGCCGCGTTGCGCCGGCCGGCCAAATGCGGGATGCTTGGGGGGTATTGATCAAAAGGCCAACAACTGCCCCAATAAAAAACCCTGTAAATGCCCCTAATCCAACATGACCCCACAATCCAAAATAACGACCCCACCCCCCAATAGCATTTCCAATAAGGCCGCCCATAACTGCCCCTAAAGCAATCCAGATTATCAAGTTAATCCAAAGGAGCGCCCCAAAACCACGTCGAAACGCATTTCTAACAAATTTTAACATACCACATCCTTTGCGCTTAAAGCCCGCACGGCTCTTGCTTTTACTGCCCAAAGGACAGTTTGTTTCCAGTGTGCCGAACACCGGATATGTCAACCTTCCCATTTTGGTTTCAAAATGATGTTTGTATCACCGTTTGTCAAGAGCCATATTTCCTGACGAAGCCTGTACGGGCCTTTTGAGGGCTTTTTTTCCAATTCCGGCTTTGGGTTATACCAAATAGGTTTCCCAGGCAATGTTTGAAACACCCCGAGCATATAGCCAATTTATACTAAATCATGCCGAGAGCCAGAAAACAGCCTCAGCAGGCACCGGAGAATCGTCTTGCCGAAATCGGCAAAAGGCTGCAATTAATAAGAAAGCGGCGGGGGTTAACCCAGAAAGAACTGGGCGAAAAAGTCGGTCTTACCCGCGAAGGTTTGGCCTCCTGTGAGGCAGGCCGGGCCCATATCTTGGACACCACCTTGATAGACTTGGCCACGGTACTTCGGGTTTCCTCTGACAAAATATTGGGCCTGGATCACCAGACCGAGGAACCTCTGGTAACCGGCAGACGCTGGGCCAAACGGATAACCGTGGTGGAAACCTTGCCGGAACCCGTTAAAAAGCACATTTTCCGCACTCTGGACGACGCGATAAAGGCCAACACCCGGCTGTCCATTTTCGACGATTAGCGGAAAGCGGCGGCAAACTCCGGGGTGTCGTCTGGAATTCGGGCGGCGTTTCCGGGCATGCGGTTGTTTTTTGCGAAAATTTCCCGCGGGCTAGTTCGGATTAGTCTGTTGCCCGCTCTTCATTTTCGTGCTATATTTGACTTGATGGACGGTTCGCAGCCATCCGTTCGCCGTAGGAGCAAAAATTGGAGTTTGTGCGACAAATCGTTAATAGCAATACGTTAAAGCCGGTTTTGACCTTGCCTTCGTCTTTCCATAACGTTCCCGTGGAGGTTATCGTGTTCCCCGTCGAGAACGAAAAGTGTGGCTTGGCGGACACTCCGGCAAAGCCCGTGAAGCACTCGGCTTTTGGGCGGCTAAAAGCCTACGCCAATCCTTCACTTATACGGGAGGAAGAAGGCGCATGGGAAAAAGCGGCGGCGGAAAAACATGCTCTACATTGATGCGAATATCATTCTGCGCTACATCTTGAACGATCATTTGGCTGGGATAGCGACGGCAAAAAATTAAGGAAGACGGTCGTTACATCAACAAAGACGCGCCGGTAAAGTTTGCCGCAGGGGAGCACTTTCCCCGCCAATGACAAATTGTGGATTTTTGTGATTTTCCCGTTTTCGTTGCAATTTACGAATGGCCGTGGTATGATGTGCGTAGGCAGTTTTTGCAGATTAAAGAGGAGTACGCCCATGTCGCCACAGTCCGTGTCCCGTTTTTCACAAGGCGCAAGCCGGCTCGCGGCCCGTGCGCGCGTGTTGTATCTGGTCATTCCGGCTGTGGCATCGATTATCCTGCTGATAATCAGTTACTTCATATTCAGGGCCATCGCGGACGATTCCGCCGAGCGGCTGGCGCGGCAGTACTCGATAGAGGCGGCGGCGAATTTTATGACCGGCGCGAACTCGCACTTTATTTTGATGCAGCAGCTTTCCCGTTCCACCACAATATCCCGCTGGCTCGCCGACGAGGACAATCCGGAAGTCAAGGCCAGGGCTTTCGAGGAAATCATGGGCTACGCGGTTTTCGTGCCGGGCGTTTACCTTATGTTCACGGTCTACGATACCTTGCAGGGTTATAATTTCAACACCGACTTTACAAGTCCGGACGAGTTTGTCCCCTGGGGCCGGCTTGCCGGCGGGCTGCCAAGCCAGTGGTTTTTCGACACCAGGGACGGGCCGGTGCCGTTTATCATGAACGTGCAGCGCACAAGACCGGACGAACACGGCAACTGGGAACTCTATATCTGGTCCAACCACAGGATGTATTACCGGGGCGGTTTCGTGGGGGTGGTTACCGTGGGTTCCCCGTTCGAGGATATTTTTGAGGCCGTTTTCGGCGGTTTCGACGTTACAAACAGACGCGGCTACATCATAGACCGGAACGCCGCCGTTCGCGTTGACAGCGCAAGGCTTCTGCTCGTTCTGGAAGAGGGGCTGGCGACATTCCCGGCCATACCGGAGGCCCAGTACAATCCGGCGCTGCTCGAACACGTTCGCTGCCATCTGTATTCTCTGAGGGGCAGCGGCGTTTTTCCGCCGGGCATGACTCCCTGCCGCGCGGCCCGTCTGACCCACGGCGCGTACCGCTACGCCAGCGTCGCGCCCATAGTCGGCACGGACTGGTCGGTGGTGGTGCTTTCCAACTACCTTGGCGTTTTCGATGGCACGTACTACATGCCGCTGGTTTTAAGCGCCATCGTCGTGCTGATTCTGTCCGTGGTAGTCGGAAGCGCGTTGGTGCGCCGCAATATAATCGTTCCGCTGCACAACCTGACGCTTAGCGCGGCGGCGGCGGCCGACATTGGCGACGACGCAAAACTTTACGGCACGGATCGCGTGGACGAGATTGGCGACCTTTCCCGCACGGTTCAGTTTATGCGGGAAAACATCAGGGCGGCCCGGGAAATGGAGCGGAACGCAAACGAAACGGTCAACATGCTTATGGACGCCTCTCCGGTGTTTATCGAGATTTGGGACGCAAACCTGAATTTGACCGACTGCAACAACCGGTTTACCGGTTTGTACGGGGTGTCGAGCAAAACGGAATTTCTAGAAAACCGCGAAAACCTTTCGCCGGAATTACAGCCCTGCGGTGTTCCGTCAAAGAAAAAAAGCGCCGCGCTTCTGGAACTGGCTTTGCGGGAAGGCTTTGTCCAGTCCGAATGGATGCACCGCACGCTGGACGGGGAGGCTCTTCCGGTGGAGGCCGTTTTCGTGCGCCTTACGCGCCGGAACGAGCCGTTTATCGTGGTGTACAAACACGATTTGCGACAAATCAAAAAAGCCATGGCCGAGATTCAGCGCGTGGAGTTGGCCGCCGAAATGCAGCGCCGGGAAATCGCCGAGGACAAAAACCGGGCCAAGACCGAATTCCTGGCGAAGATGAGCCACGAAATACGCACGCCCATGAACGCGATAATCGGCATGGCGGAACTCGCGATGCGCTCCGACAATCTGGGCACCGTTCACGAACACGTTCTTACCGTCAAGCAGGCGGGGACGAATCTGCTTGCCATCATTAACGACATTCTGGACATCTCGAAGGTGGAGAAGGGCACGCTGGAAATAATGCCGAAAAACTACCACTTTTCGTCCCTGTTGAACGACGTTATCAGCATAATCCGGATGCGAATCGTGGACCTGCATTTGCGGTTTGTTGTTAACGTTGACAGCAACATTCCCAACTCGCTGCGCGGCGACGAGGTAAGAATACGCCAGGTTCTGCTTAATCTTTTGGGCAACGCGCTTAAGTACACTGAAAGCGGCGGCTTTGTCGCGCTGAACATTTACGGGGAAATGGTTGACGGCGACACCGTGAACATGACGATAGACGTGGAGGATTCCGGTTGCGGCATTAGGGAAGAGGACATGAAGAACCTTTTCAGCGAATACGTCCGCTTCGACAGAACCAACAACAAGGACACGGAAGGCTCCGGTCTTGGTCTGGCGATTACCTGGCACATAGTTACGGCTATGAACGGGAAAATCAGCGTCCGGTCGGAATACGGCAAGGGGAGCACGTTCACGGTAACAATCCCGCAGAAGGTGCGTTCCAATGCCGGCCGCGCGTTTACCCGCGTGAAAAACGCCGCGGGGATAAACGTTTTGATTTACGAACGGCGGCAGATATACGCGGACTCGCTGACTTTTGCGATGGACAGCCTTGGAGTGAAGCACACTCTGGTTTCCGACGGGGCATCCTTTGTCCGGGAACTGGCGGAAGGGAAACACACCTTCGCGTTTGTCTCGTTCGAGCTGTACCGGAAAAGCGTGGGGGAAGTGGCGAAATTTGAAACGGAAACCAAGCTGGTGGTTCTTACCGAATTTGGGGAAACGGTGCAGGAAAAAAGTTTGACGGTTCTTGCCATGCCGGTGCATTCGCTTTCGGTGGCCAACATTCTTAACGGCGAACACGAAAGTTTTTCGTACTACGGAAACACCAAGTTTCTGGCCGGTTTTACCGCGCCGGCCGCGAACGTCCTTGTGGTTGACGACGTGCTTACGAACCTGAAGGTTGTCAAAGGGCTTCTGGCACCGTACGGTATGCAGATTAGTCTGTGCAAGAACGGGGAAATGGCGCTGGACGCGATAAAGTCCAGCCGTTACGATCTGGTGTTTATGGATCACCTAATGCCGGGCATGGACGGAGTGGAAACCACGCGGCGAATCAGGGAGCTTGGCGAGCGGGACGGGTTTTACGCCAGAATACCGATAGTGGCGCTTACCGCAAACGCGGTTTCCGGAATGCGCGAATTCTTTATGGAAAACGGTTTCAGCGATTTTATGTCAAAACCGGTGGACGTGGTAAAACTGAACAGCGTTCTGGAAAAGTGGATACCAGGCGAAAAACAACTGCGAATGACGACGGATGTTCCCGGTTAGCCGCCGCCGTTTTTTGTCAACACCGTTGCCGGGTTTGCCTTCCGGCGTTTACGCCAGGGTTCTTGTCGCCACCACGTCGATTCCGGTGTCGTTCCAGTTTGCGATTACAACGTCCCCCGGTTTTACCGGCAGCGAAATTTTTGTGCCGTAGATGTCCGCGAGCAGTGCCGGTATTTTTTCCCGGGGGCAGGGGGTGCTGGTTTTAACCGGAACGCGTCTTGGCGCGTACGGGCCGCGTTTTCCGTTTTCCGGTGTTGCGGCTATGGCGCACGTTGCGGTAACCGCGCGTTTTGGGGCGCGCGTTTCCTCGTTTGCGTAAACCGCCCCCCGGGGGCAGAGGTTGCCGCTGACGTCCGGCGCGGAATCGCCGGAACGGGGTTCCACGACCATGGGACACCCGACGGGGCAAACGATGCAGGTAAGCTCCATAGTTTTTTCCTTCACGTCGATTTTCGCAAAACCGCGCAAAGCGTTTGCGAGTCTGCGGTATATGGCCGGCCGGTAACGTCGCCGTGGAAACCGGATTTGGAAAAACCGAACTCCGCCGTTTCGTCCAGCAGCGACCGTTGGGTAAAGTAGCATTCCCAAATGTTGAAACACCTTACGCCGGTTTCCTCCACAACCACGTAGCGCGAGCCCTGCGCGGTTTCGCCGTATTGGTATTCCGCCTCCAGGCAAACGTGGGGGTTCGCGCTCCAGAAGCCGCCGTCCGGGTATGCGTCCCACGCGGTGCTGTCCTGCGCATCTTCGCGCCGCGCCGGGGTAAACACGTCGAACAGGAACAGCCCCCCGGGTTTCAACGCCCTGTGGACGCGGGCGAGCAGTTCGCGGCGTTCCTGCGGAACCAGCGTTCCGTAGTCGCAGTAGATTAGCGTAACCATGTCAAACACGTTGTCGAAATCCATTGAAAGATAATCGCGCAAAATATATTCGCTGTCTCCGTCGTGTTCCCGGGCGTAGGCTATGGAGTTTTCGGAAAAGTCCATTCCGGTAACTTTAAGGCCGCGATTGGCGAACAGCTTTGTGTACAGTCCGGGGCCGCACCCTATGTCCAGCAACGCGGTCTGCCGCTTTGCGTTTTTCGGAAGCAGCGACATTATCCAGTCGGCGCTGCGGTTTATAAATTCGGGACTGCGGCTCGCGCCGTCCGCCTCCGGATCCAGATGCGCCTCCAGCATTTGGGTGGCAATGTACGGATCGTTCCAGAATTTCTCCGTGGTTTTTTCGTAAAGGGCGGGGCGTTTCAGGTAAGCCGCCAGACTGCCGTACAATAGACCGTCTTCCATTTTTTCCTCACGTAATGCAAAATTCCAGCGCAACGTCTTCGCGTTCCGCTACGCCCGGGAAATCCTTTGGGCGGATATTCACGCCAATCATTTCCGACGGCTGTACGCGGGTTTTTTTGACGCTTTTGATAACACGTTTTCCCAGCCGCAGTTCCAGAACGGCGTTGTTTTTTACTACCAGCGAGCGCAGGTAAACCTTGTTGTCCCGCGCCGGATCCACGCGACCCGGACTCACGTAGCGCACGTTGGAACCGGGCTTTGTGGGAATCTGCAAAACCGGCCGCGAACCGCCGAGCCATTCCGCCACGTAGCGGCCCGCCATTCTGCTCTCCTGCGAAACCCAGTCCGCCAGGTCGTGGACGTGAAGCGCGTTGCCGCAGGCGAAAACGCCGTCGATGCTCGTCATTAAACCGGAGTCCACCAGCGGGCCGCCGGTCGCGACGGAAAGCTCCACGCCGGCGGCTCTGGAAAGTTCGTTTTCCGGAACCAGCCCCACCGAAAGCAGCACGGTGTCGCAGTCAATCCGGAAACGTTTTTCCGGAACCGGAACGCCGTTTTCCATGGGCGTAACTTCCACGCCTTCGACACGATCGTTGCCAAAAATGTTGGTGGTTTGGCAGGAAAGAAAAAGCGGAATGCCAAAGTCCTTCAGGCACTGGACTATGTTGCGGGTAAGCCCGGCGGGATAGGGCATTATTTCGATTACCGCCTTTACGGTGCAGCCAACCCAGCTCATCCGCCGTGCCATAATCAGACCGATGTCCCCGGAACCGATAATCACGATTTCCCTGCCCGGAATGTAGCCTTCGATGTTGACAAGCCGTTGCGCAAGCCCGGCGGTAAAAACACCGGCGGGGCGGGAACCGGGAATGCGAATGTTGCCTCTGTTCCGTTCGCGGCAACCCATTGCAAGCACCACGGCGCGACAACGCACAAGCGTAACCCCGTTAGGCGAAACGCAGACCAGCGTCTTGTTTATAGGAGGGGGGGGGCAGGAGGAAGCGGAAGGCGAGCCGCAGTCCGCGTCGAAGCGGGTAACGGTGGTGTTAAGAAACACTTCGATTTTGGATTCCAGCACCCGTTCGATAAAACGTTCGGCGAATTCCGGGCCGGTAAGCTCCTGGGTGAATTCGTGAATGCCGAATCCGTTGTGGATGCACTGCATTAGGATTCCGCCCAGAAAGTCCTCCCGTTCCACTATGGCGCAGGAAAAACCGCGCGAATCCAGTTCCAGCGCCGCCGCCATTCCGGCCGCGCCGCCGCCGATTACCGCGACGTCGAAAAAGCGTTCCGTCATGGCAGTTCCCCCTCCAGAAGCCGGCTTGCGCCACCGTGTTTGGTAATCGCATCCCGGGGAAGACCGGTTTCCCGCATAATGACTTTGATAATCTTGTAGGTGCAGAAACCGCCCTGGCAGCGGCCCATTTGCGCGCGCGTGAAAAATTTAACCCCGTCCAGAGTGTCGTGCCCAAGGCGAACCGCCTGCACGATTTCCGCCTCGCTGACGTTCTCGCAACGGCAGACGACGTTCCCCCACGCCGGATCGCCTGAGATCATCGCGTCCAGTTCCACCGGATCCGTTCCGCGCAGACGCGGGTGGTCCTTCACTTCGGAATCCCACCCCGGTTTTTCCTTTAGTTCCAGGCCGATGTCCCGCAAAATGTTTTTAACGTATTCGCCAATTGCCGGAGAGGCGGTAAGCCCCGGGCTTTGTATTCCCGCAACCTGCACAAAGGCCGGCGCTTTCCCGGAAGCGGCGATGTAAAAATCGCCGTCCCTGGAAGGGGGGGGAGGCCTGCCAGGTTCCACATCGGCATTCCACCGCAGCCCGGGGCGCAGTCCGGCGAACCCGGTAATAATGTCGTTGCGGCTTAAAAAGGGCACCATTGTTTTTCCGGATTCGTATATGCCTTCGAGCCGTTCGCCGGTTGTGGAAAAATCGTTTTTGCTTTCCACGTCGTCGGCGGTGGGGCCCACCAGAACCGTTCCCTCAACCGTGGGAATCACCAACATGCCCTTGGAAATCCGGTTTGGCACCGGAAAGACCACGCGGGTAATGGAGGCGCGTGTCAAGCGATCCATCAAAAAGTATTCGCCCTTTCGCGCCGTTATCGTGAATTCCTCCGCGTCGAAAATCGCGGAAACTTCGTCGGCGAAAAGTCCGGCCGCGTTTACCGCGTAGCGGGCGTTTACCTTGCGCCCGTCCGCGCTTTGGATTGTCCAGCGGTCGCCGTTCCGGTGTGCGGCTTTGACTTCGAAATTGGTGTGCAGTTCCACGCCGTTTTTCAGCGCGGATTCCACCAGCGCAAAAACGAAACGGTAGGGTTCGATTATTCCGCCGCCGGGGGCGTAAAGGCCGCCAACCGCGTCGTGGGAAAGTTTGGGTTCCAACTCCAAAAGTCTTTCGCGGGAGCAAAGCTCGATGCCGACCACGCCGTTTTCCACGCCCTGCATGTAAAGATGCCCCACGGCCTTCAGTTCCTCTTCGTTAAGGGCCGCCACGACTATGCCGCAACGCCGGAACGGGAAATCCAGTTCCCGCCAGAGCTGGTCGAACATCAGGTTTCCGCGTATTTCCAGTTTGGTCTTGAGGTATTTTTTGTTGTGGTGAAAACCGCCGTGCACTATTCCGGAATTGGCCTTGGACACGCCGAAGGACACGTCCGCCGCCTTTTCCAGAATCGCCGTTTTGACACTGTAGGCCGAAAGCCGCCGGGCGATGTTAGCGCCGGAAACCCCGCAGCCGATAACCGCTACATCATAGTCCACGCTTTATATTGTAACCGTTTTTTGCGCACCGGCAAGTCCTTTTCCAAACCGGTTTTTGCGCTGGTTTTACGGCAGCATAAAGTCGATAAGCTCGTGCAGCGTTTCCTCACGGGTCAGCCCCACCGTTCTGGTTACGATGTATCCGTCCGAATCTATAAACACCGTGGTGGGAATGCCGCGAACGCCGTAGACGCGCGCGCCTTCCTGCAAAACGTCGAAGTAAACCGGCATGGTAAAGCCGTTTTCTTCGATGTATCTTCGTTCCCTGTCGATCTCCGCCGGGGAACCGTCCACAAGGGCGACCATCACGAAATTTACCTCCGTGCCGCGATCCCTGTAAACGTTTTCAAACCCCGGTTTTTCCATTCTGCATGCCGGACACCAGCTTGCCCCAAAGTTCAGGATCACCGGTTTTCCGTCCGCCATGATGTCGGCAAGGTTAAGACCGTTTCCGTTCCAATCCGTCAGGAAAAAATCCGGCGCCCTTTCCCTGTCGGAAGCGGCTTCCACCGCGCCCTGTGCTGCCGGAAGTATAACCTGGGGTGGAGGATCCGCCCTGTCCCTAAGACTGTTTAGAACAACCGTACTAAGGGCGAACAACGCCGCAACCCCCGCTATGCCAAGAACCAATCCCGCTTTTTTCGCCATAAAACTCCTCCGCGTAAATATTTCTAAAACAAAAATCGCCCCATCAGACCGGTCGCCATCAATAAGCCCATAACCACAAGCAGGGCACCGGAAACGATGTTAATAACCCTGTAGTTGCGCTTGATGAACTCGAACGCGTTTTTCAGCCGGTCCATCAAAACCGCGCAGACAATAAATGGTATACCGAGACCGAGCGAATATACAAGCAGCATTAGAACACCGTTTAGCGTTTCGCCCTGCAAGGAAGCCTTCATCAACGCCGATCCCAAAAACGCGCCGGCGCATGGTGTCCAGCCGACGGAAAACACGATGCCGAAAACCGCCGACGAAAAAAAGCCAAGGTTTTTTACGTTGGCTTTTACCCGCGCAACCCTGTTCAAAAAGCCGATGTTGATAAGACCGGCGAAGTTTAGCCCCAGCAGAATAAGCACAAGACCGCTAACAATATTTACCGCCACGGCGTGTTCCACCAGCAGACCGCCAAGCGTTCCGGCAAACGCGCCCAGGGTAACGAAAACCAGAGTAAAGCCGCAGACGAAACCGGCGGCGTTCGTCAAAGCCCTTCGCCTGTCCGGTTTTCCCGCCGCGAAATACGAGACGTACATCGGCAGCAGCGGAAGCAGACACGGAGAGATAAAGGTGATAATCCCTTCGAGAAACAAAATTGGAAACTGCATCCGGAACCCGACCCCTCCGCGAAAGCAGGATACGATTAATATACAGAAAACCGGCCGCAATGTCAAATTTTGCGATGCAAAAAATCGTAATATAGTTGCACAAAATCCAACGCGGCTGCGATAATTTTCAAGGCGGGCGTCGACTTTCCCAAACAGGCCCGCCGCCGGAGTGTACCCATTACGCGATTTGTTGGTTTACGTACATATGAAAACGAACCAAACCTTACCGACGTGCCGGAACGCTTTGCCGAAAGCCCGGTTTTTGGCCTTCGCGCCCATGTTGCTGTCGTTATTGCTGTTAGCGTTGTTTGCCGCCTGTGCCGGGGTTCCGCGCGGCGCGTGGGGAGACCTTGGCCGTCCAACGGATCCTGTTCCCCAAATGCGGAATCTTATTTCCGGAATCCTGCCCAGCGGTTTGCGCTATTTTATTTTGGAAAATTCCATGCCGGAAAACCGCGCGTTTTTAAGGCTGGTGGTGAACGCCGGTTCGCTGCACGAAGAGGATCACGAACAGGGGCTGGCCCACTTCGTTGAACACATGGCGTTCCGGGGCACGGAACGTTTTCCGGAAACGGAGTTGATAAACTATCTGCGCTCGCTGGGTATGCGTATGGGCCCGGACATAAACGCCTTCGTTTCCTTTGACAGAACGGTTTACAGAATAGAGGTGCCAGTGGAAACCGCCGATGACGGAACGCGAATAATTCCGGCGAAGGCCTTGGCGATTATCGACGACTGGTCGCGTGCCGTTACGTTCGATCCCGAAGCGGTGGAACTGGAAAGGCTTGTCGTAATAGAGGAATACCGAGGGCGGCTTGGCGCGGCGGAGCGTATTCGGCGCGAATGGCTTCCGGTTCTGTTTCGCGGTTCGCGCTTTGCGGAACGTATGCCCATAGGCCGTCTGGAAATTATAGAAACCGCGCCGGCAGAACACCTTGTGGGTTTTTACAGAAGGTGGTACCGGGCCGACAACATGGCTTTGATTTTTGTCGGTGACTTTGACGGTGCCGCGCTTCGGGCTTCCCTGGCGGATCACTTCCTGATAGAAGCGCCAGCGGAACCTACCCCGCAGTTGACGTTCGACCTCCCTCCCCCCCGGAGGGGGAACCTGGAAACGCTGGTTCTTACCGACCCGGAACTTACCGCCACGCAGGTAATGCTGTACTTTAAACGCAATCAGTCGCCCAGGCGCGGCGACCTGGCGGGTTTCCGGGACGGCATAATCGACTACCTTATCCGGAACATGATGGGCTTTAGGTTTGGGGACGCAATTCTAAATCCGGAAAGCCCCTTTATGAGCGTTTCCGCTTCCACGAGCCGCCAGGGATATTCCTCCCGGTTTTACGTCATGTCGGCCGTCGTAAAATCCGGTCGTTCCAGGGACGCTTTGGAGGAACTTTTGCGGGCGAAAGAGGCGATGAGACGCTACGGTTTTACCGCCGCGGAAATAGCGCTTGCCGGAGAGTCGCTTGTTTCGCATTACCGGCGGCTGGTTCAGGAAATGGATCGGCAGAATTCCGCGACGTTTATGAACCTGCTTACCGGACACTTTATTTCCGGCGGCGGGCTGCCCGATGTTGACTGGGAACTTAGGGCGATTCAGCAGTTGCTCCCGGGGATTCGCGCAAGGGATGTCAACGCCGCCGTCAGGAATTATTTTGCCGAAAACGACATTCAGGTTTTTATTTTCGCACCGGAATCGGAACGCGAAACCCTGCCCGGTGACGCGTACATAAGGCAGCTTGTAACCCAGCGCCACAGAATGAACGTGGAACGCCCGGTGTTAAGAACGCTGGAGGACAGGCTTATTCCGGACAGCCCCGAACCGGGCAGCATCGTTTCGCGGGCCGTTGACGCGGAAACTGGCGCAGTCCTTTGGGAGCTTGACAACGGTGCGCGGGTCATACTCAAGCCCACCGAAAACCGCAACGACGAAATCGTCATGAACGCGATGGCCCGGGGGGGGACTACCTGCGCTTCGGACGCGGACAGCGTTTCCGCTCGCCTCGCTTCCCAGATGATGCAGGTTTCCGGTTTGGGCCACTGGTCACGCCCGGATTTGGCGCGGCAGCTTGCGGCAAGGCAGGTTTCGCTTTCGTATTCCGTGGGCAGTTATACGCGCGGCTTTTCCGGTTCCTCCACAACCGGAGACCTGCGAACGTTTTTCGAAATGCTGTTTCTAAATTTCACCGACCCCAGAATAGACGCGGAGGCGGTGGAAGCCCTTATGGACAGCCACCGGACTTCCCTTGCGCTGCGCGGCGAAAACCCGCGCACCGTTTTTGCGGATGAAGTAAACCGCACCGTTACCGGCGACCACCCCCGCTTCCGGCCTCTGGAACTTGCGGACCTTCCCCGGGCGGACATCGACACCGCGTTGGAGTTTCTGCGAAGGGGCCTTAACCCCGCCGACTTTACCTTTGTGTTCGTGGGAAACCTTACGCCGGAACTGATGGCGCATTACGTCGAAACCTACCTTGCGTCCATTCCCCGCGCCGAAACCTGGAACACATGGACGGACCTTGGCATTATCCGCCCCGGAACGGTCGAGCGGCACGTCTTTAGCGGCATGGAGGATCAGAGCATAGTGCAGATGGCGTGGTTTGCACCCGCCGCCTTTACCGATCAGCTTAGCATAATAGCGCAAGTCCTGAACGGGTATCTTCGCATAAGACTGAACGACGAGATTCGCGAAAACCTTGGCGGCGTTTATTCCATTGGCAACAGCGTTGGCCTTTCGGCGACCCCCCGGGGGGAGCTGTCCATGCGAATACAGTTCGCGTGCAACCCCCAGCGCGTACAGGAACTCTCCGACGCTGTTATGGATTTGCTTGACGAAATGGCAACCGGCGTTAACCGTCCGGCGTTTGACAGCGCCGTTGAAGCCCTGCACCAGAGTCTGGAAACTTCGATGCAGAGCAATTCGTTTATCGCTTCCAGTTACATTAATTCGGCGGTGTTGTTGGACCTGCCGTTGTCCAGACTGAACAGGCGGCCCCAGTACTTCAACGCTGTTACTCCCGCCGACATTCAGCGCGTTACGACCCAGCTTTTGCAAAACGGACTGGCAAAAATAGTTCTGTTTTCCGGAGCGCACTACGCCGGACAGTAAACGCAAAAACTTTAGGCCCCGCGCCGGGATTTCAGGTTGCGGGGCCTCCCTCTGATATTTTTTCAATTTTGTGATACATTGGATTTGTTATGACAATGAACAATCCCTTTCCCGAACGGGGCGGCACCAGTATGTTTTCGGCTCTTGGTAGCCCAACGGATTTAGTACCCTTTTGGGAAAACGTGAGGAGGGGGGGCCCTGCCCAGCGGTCTGCGGTCTGCGGTACTTTATTCTTAAAAATTCCACACCGGAAAACCGCGCGTTTCAGGTACTAGTGCCTTCAGTGGTATGGAAGTTCGAGTCTTCTTACGGGCAGTACCGCTAAATCCTTACCGGATAAGGAATTACGCGATTTAAGCCTACCCGAAAACGGGCGGCGTATCAAGCTGAATGTCTGAAAGGGACACTTTCGGACAGGGGAGTTGGGTATGCGCTGTCCGTTTACGCTTTTCAGGAAACAGACAAAAAAAGGGGCCGTCTGGTACGTCCGTTTTTGGGACGAAAGGACCGGTACATACGCACTG
>Ga0209755_10001463_pt1 | contig 36551 bp, 32 predicted proteins | sample TergutCo191P1_FD_187301 | JGI IMG/M metagenome (GOLD analysis project Ga0209755, IMG submission 187301) | Cornitermes sp. P1 segment gut microbial communities from Petit-Saut dam, French Guiana - Co191P1 (SPAdes) (version 2) | ecosystem: Host-associated > Arthropoda: Insects > Digestive system... | reverse complement strand
GGCTTACTTGTCTGGATAATCTGGACGTCTTCCGCCGCATTTACAGTATGCCGCCCGAAAAGTCCTTGGAGGCGCTTGAAAACGTCGGGCTTGGCGATGCTGCTAAAAAGCCCGTCGCTTCGCTCTCGAAAGGGATGCGGCAGCGGCTTGCTATTGCCCGCGCAATTTTGCATTCGCCCAAGGTATTGTTTCTGGACGAGCCTACAAGCGCGCTTGACCCGCGTACCACGGAAGGGATTCATCAGCTAATCGAGAAAATCCGCAGCCAGGGCGCCACAATTTTCCTTACCACGCACAACATGGAAGAAGCCGTCAAGCTTTGCGACCGCGTGGCACTGCTGCACAAGGGGCAAATCGTCGAGCATGGCGAGCCGCTGGAAATCTGCCGCAGGCACGAATCCATGCGTACTATCCCCGACCTCGGCAACGTATTTATGAAGATGACAGGAGCGGGTTTACATGATGAGTAACAGCGCAAACGCCATCTTTATCAAGCAGTTTAGGGATGTGACAGGGAACAGCGAAGTTCTTATGCAGTTTATTATCTATCCTGTTATGGCGTTTATTATGACCTTTCTGATTGACATGGGAATGCCGGGGATGCCCGAGACTACCTTCATTAACATGTTCGCGGGGATGTTTGCGGGGATGGCGTTTATCGGGGCTGTGTCTAACGCTATTGCCGAGGATATCGAGCGGAACTCGCTGCGGTTTTTGATGATGGCGGGTGTTAAATCTTATGAATATTTGCTTGGGATTGGCGGCGTGTTTCTTACTATAGGGGTGGTTGGCAGCCTTGGGTTTGCGGTTATGATGCCGGGGGCTTCTGTCAATCAGATGATTATTATGGCGCTGTCCATGTCTATGGGGATTGCGGCTTCTATCCTGCTCGGCGCTATCATCGGCATGGAGTCGGACAGTCAGCAGGGCGCGGTCGGCTTGGGCAGCCTCGCCGGCTTGGTAATCAGCTTCGGCCCCTTTCTTGCCGACATGAGCCAAAATGATGTCATGCTCCGCATTTTCAGGATTTTTTACACAAGCAACTTCGTTGACATATACACAGGCACCATGGAGACGCTTGAGAACTTTGGGATTATATTTGCGAATATCGTGGTTTTGACATTGATTTTCGCTTGGGTGTACGGTAAGAATAATTCATCAAGCCAAGGAGGAATAACAGTGAATAAAAACGCGATTGCTACAATTTTGATGGTTGCGCTGATTGGCGGCGGCGGAATTGGCGGGTTCATATGGCATTACCGCGGGTTCATTGCAACGGACAACGCGCTTGTTGCAACGACTGTCGTGCCTGTTTCCGCGAACGGTGCGGGCGTTTTGGAGCGGTTTTCTGTACAGGAAGGGCAGCGCGTGTACGCGGACGAAATTCTCGGATGGGTAGCGGGCGGGGCGGCTATGCGCTCGCCGATTGACGGGCTGGTCATGCAGACGAATGCTGTGCAGGGGCAAATGGTGTCGCCGATGGAGACGCTCGCGCTTATTTCCGACACGCGCGATGTTCATGTGCAGGCCAATATCGAGGAGACGGATATTTTGAATGTATATGTCGGGCAGCGGGTTTATGTTAGTGTCGATACATTCGGAAGGCAGCAGTTTAACGGCTATGTGGCGAGCATAGGTGCGGCCGCGTTGCCTGATACGAACCCTATGAGTGCGTCGCGTACTACGCTGACTATTCCTGTGAAGGTTAATTTGGCGGATGATGTGGATTTGGCGAGGTTGATTGGTGTGAACGCGAGTGTTAGGATTCCGCTTAGGACGGGGAGGGGGTTAGGTAAAACACCAAAGACCACCTTTCCCCAAAGGCGGTCTTCAGCATATTTATAAGGTAGGTCGCTTCGCGGACAGACGAGTCCTTTCACTCAAACTATCCACTTACTCAAGAAGCCAAAATCATTGTAGTTAAATAATTCGAAATCAGTCTTGTCTATCGCGGCAAAACCGTTTGAAAGCGCTCGCTCGCGCTTTCAAACGCCGCTCTGCCAAGACTGTTTCTCATTGATTTAACTTTACTTAGCGGTCAAACCACCACGCGTCCATGCCCCAACAGCCGACCATGAAGAATCCTGCCTCGGGAACATTGCGCAAGTCGTTATTAATCAGTGTCACCTGTACAACATCCTCTACCGGGATAATGTGCAGATAGTGTTCGGCTTGCAGCTCGCGCATACGCTGGCGTGCGGCCGGGATATAACGAGGATGGTTCTGGCGGACGCCGCGGAAAACTACTTCGTAGAACTCGCGTACCCAGTCGGGCATTGGCTCGCCTACTTCGCCTGCTGTTGTCCAGTATTGCTGCCACAGTCTCCAACTTCCGTTCCACTGCCAGTCGTCAAACATTGGCTTAACGGGGCCGTGCAAAAACTGGATGCCGAGCTGTACATCGTTAGCTTCGCGGCGTGTGTTCACCAGCGGGCTGTCGATTTGGCGGAAGTTAATGTTAAAACCAAGCTCACGCAGTACCTCGTTGATAATTTGTGCGGTCGGGCCGAACTGTGCCATGTGTGCCGAGTAGGAGAAATCGATAACAAACGGCTGACCGTCCGGGCTAAGGAATCCGTCGCCGGCAGGTGCAAGACCCATATCGGCAAGCAGCGCCCTTGCTTCGTCCATATCGTGGCGTGGATTTTGGATATCGGAAACCCTTGCGAAGCCGAGGTAAACAGCTTCAAGGATTTCTTCGCGGTTAATCGCACGGCTTACTGCTTGGCGGAAGCGGATATCTTGTACCACGCCGCGCCATCTTTCACATTCGTAAGTCATACCGAACATGAGGTCAGCATCTGTGCGGTGAAGGATTGTGTTCGTAAGCAGTCTGTAGCCGCCTGCTGCCGCGTTTTCAGCGAACAGAGGAACCTGTGCAAGCGGTACCCACTCGTAAGCGTGGTCTACATCGCCCGCAAGTATTCTGATTGTTGCCGCGGCAAGGTCTACTACTAAGTGAGAGTGGATTTCATCGATATAAGGCAGCTGGTTGCCGTAGCGGTCAATTTTCCAGAAATAAGGATTCCTGTGGAAAATACGTGTATCGCCGTCACGGTAATGTACCCATGCGCTTATGCTAGGCGTACCCTGTCCTACGCGGCCATGCGGATAAATGTGTGCCGTACGGCCTGTGTTCCATGGGTCCGGCCTGTGGTACTGGTAGAATGTATGCCATTCTTCCGGGAAAAGCAGCCCGTGGTTCTCTACCAACACGCGCAGTTCAGCTTCATCTGCGTGGTCGATATGTAGGTGGGCCATGTGGTGAGCCGGATGCAGCCAGTTATGGTAGTTCGAGAAGGCTATCCAAGCGATAACACCGCCTGTAGGGCCTGCGTACTGTACTCTGAATGTGTAGCGGTCTACGATAATAAGTTCCGCAATTTCACCGCGGGGGTCGCCGCCTGCACGCTGCCAAGTACCCGTCGTCGGATGAATCCGCGGGTCAAGGATGAAATAGTGCCAAGCGAAATAAACGTCCTCTGTGGTTACGGGATGCCCGTCAGACCATCTCATACCTTCACGCAATGTAAATGTGAATGTGGTCAAATCCGCGCTGATGTCATAGCTTTCAACTATGTTCGGCACAAACTCGGCGCCAAGGCGGTCCGGGGAAGTGATTAGCGGTTCTTCGTTACCTGTCCAGATAAGAGCGTCCCAGATAGGCTCCATACGGATTGTACGCAGCGGATATCCCGAGAAGCGGCCTTCTTGGAATCTCATAAGAGACTCGGAAGCTGTCGCCCAAACGGCCGGGTTTCTTGGAAGGCGCTCGTTTATCGACGGGTAGCCCCGTCCTTGGAACCATGGCGACTCATTGAATTCCGTGATGCCAAGTTCCGCGGCTACTGCGCCCAGGATAGCGTCGTCGCCGATATCAGCGACTACTGCCGGTGCAGGTGCGGGTGCGGCCGGTGGCGGCGGCGGTGGTGCAGGCTGCCCCGGAGCCGCAGGGCCGGGAGCCGCAGGTGCCGCAGGCGCGGCAGGCTGCCCGCAAGCGGTAAACAACGCCATCATCAGCGCGAGCATTAAGCCCGACGCTACTACAACAAAACTCTTTCTAAACATTTTACTACCTCCTTAATTTTTGTAACTTAATTGCTTACATTGGACAGCGCCGTATTTTTCGGCGTTTTTGGCATTAATTACAACATTCCAAAGCAAGCAACATGCATTTCGCACATTATGCAGGTGCAATCAACCCCTTCCATGTGCATTATACACAAGAGATACTTGCCAGATAAGTCATTTGTTGTTATATTATAGACGATATTTGGTGTTCCGCAAAAAAAGCTTTGCAAAGCGAACAAAAAATTTATAGAATAAGAATCAGAAAAACGCTATCCGACTGTGGGGGACAAGACGATGTATTTTTTCGAAAAACACGCCGTAGCGGAAACGGAGTATGTTTACAGTGATTTCCTTAGAATAAAGGCGTTCCCGGCGCATTTTCACCGGGCTTACGAGTTGATTTACCTAACAGAAGGGGTCATGCCGCTGCGTGTCGACGGCAAGGATTATATGGTTCAAACGGGCGATTTGGTTTTCATGACACCTAACCAAATCCACAGCGCAAGTTCGGACGAGTATTTCGCGGGGAAGGTGTTGGTCTTCTCGCCGGAAATCATCGGCGATTTCCATTCGGCACACCAAAACCAGGTGCCCGAGAACAATATCATGCTTATGCCGGACTGGCTGGACTTTGCGGATTTGCAAAACAGCTACCGTATGAAGGGCAACCTGTACCTGCTTTGTGACCTGCTGCTGACAGGGACAACGATGCAAGCCGCCGCCAATCAGCAGAAAATCACCACACTTCAAAAACTTTTCGAATACATAGACAACCACTACAGCGAGGATTGTTCGCTGAAAAATGCCGCGACGTTTTTGCAGTACGACTATACATATCTGTCGAAACTTTTCACAAAATACACAGGGCTGACGTTCACAAAGTATTTGAACAACTACCGTATTTCGAAGGCCTGTCACATGCTTAACCAAAACGAAATGTCCGTATCAGAGATAGCCGATAAGTGCGGCTATGCCAATCTACGGACATTTCACAGGAATTTTAAGAAAGTGACGCAGTGCGCGCCGCAAAGCTATATTTTAACCTCACTCGGCCCTAAACAAGGCTGAAATATATGTTCCTTATATAGTAGTCGGTAGGCGCCTCTACCATTATTTCGAATGAGAACGACCATTCCTCTTGGCTGCCGTCGTGGAATGTGCGGTGCAGGTTTGCCTGTGTCAGCCAAAGCCCTTCGGTTTCAGTGCTTTCGCTCCAGTCATCTTGACTCAGGGAAAAGCTGTAGACAGGGCTCCCGCCGAGCAGTCCGTGGATTTCGAGTTCATCCAGAAGGCGGTAGTTGTTTCTTGTCAGTTTGAGCATAGACGGGGGCGTTCCTCTGAAATTCCCGTTGATTATATCGAAGAACATAAACATGACCGCGGCGCCGCTGCCATCCAGGTTGGGCAGCTCGGTCTCTACAGGCTCGGGTTCCGATTCTTCTTCGTGGTATTCAACAAACGTATCTTCCACTTCCTCGTAAGCCGAGTAGTCGTAAACGTGTTCCATTACCACGGGCGCCGCGGCCACGCCGCCTGGCATAACACGCTGAGGCGCCTGCGGAGGCAGCCTCTCGGGCCGTTCCGCCATCTCAAACACAACCGGATTAGAAAAGTCGGACATCAAAAAGATGACCCCGCCTGCGGCAAAAACCGCCACCGTCAGCACAAACCCAATGATAATCGCAATCGCTTTCTTCTTGGGTATAATCTCCTTATTCTTGCTGTTCATGGCAACTAATTCCCCCTGTCACTAGGGATTATATCAAAAACCGGGGGACTTTGCCACTATCCCTTTGTAAGCCACCTGCTGAAAACACGTTTCATCATGTCCTGCACTTCCGCTTTTTCAATCTCCTGCGGAATAATCAGCTTAGCGCGCCCTACCTCCGCGCCTTCGTGCCTGTAAATGATTTCGCCCGCGGCATCACCCTTCGCAACGGGTGCGTTAAGATGGCCGGCAAGCTGCGTTTCGCTGTCGATTACGATATGCTTACCCTTAGGCACAAGAACGTGCTGCTGTTCTTCTATCACGACTGGCGTTACCTCGCTCTTGCCCTTGTAAACCTTTACCTCGCCGATTACCGTCCCTTCTTCTTCCTGAGAATTAACCGAGTAGTGAGCGTAGCCGTAGTCAAACAGCTTCATGGCAGAGTCGAACCGAATCCCCGGGTCGGGCGCGCCCAAGACAACGGCAATGAGGCTCATTCCGTCCTTTTCGGCAGTGGCGGAAATGCAGTAAAGCGCCTCGCCCGTGGAGCCTGTTTTCAGACCCGTAGCGCCTGGGTAGCTGCGGATGAGCCTGTTTGTATTGGTCAGCCCAAACTCCTCCTCGCCCTTCCGTGTCTTGTGGATGATTTTGTCAATCCGCGTTTTTGCGAACTCAAACACTTCCGGATGGTTGTTAATCAGTTCGCGCGTCATCAGCGCGATGTCGTGCGCGGTCGTAAGATGCCCGTCGGCGTCCAGCCCGCAGGCGTTCACGAAATTCGTGTTGGTCATACCAAGCTCTGCTGCGCGTTTGTTCATCTGCTGCACAAAGGCTTCTTCGCTGCCCGCCACAAACTCCGCCATGGCTACGGCCGCATCGTTAGCGGATGCGATTACTATAGACTTGACAAGGTCGCGCACGCTTTGCTGTTCCTCCTGTTCAAGGAAAATCTGCGAACCGCCCATGGAGGCCGCGTGCGCGGAAGTCGTGACGATTTGTTCCCAAGCGATGCGCTCCTGCTCGATGGCTTCGTAGATAAGCAGCATGGTCATGACCTTAGTTACCGAGGCGGGCGCAAGCTTGTCGTGCGGGTTTGATTCAAGCAAGATTTTGCCCGTATCGGCCTCCATCAGGAGCGAGGCTTTGGCGTTTATTGTGATGGATTGCGGTTCGGACGCGGTAACGGCTTGCGGGATAAGCAGGACAAGCGCTGCTGTTATTGCTGTTATTTTTTTCAGCATAGAAAAAGTCCTTCCTAAATCTTTTTGATTTAGGTTGGACTTTTTTGGGGGAAATATTCATTTTCTTTTATAGTGTCATCACATTAAATACTTCCTACGTACGTTTCCTCTGCAAAAATATCGGAATCTCAAACGGTCTGTCATCATCATCCAAATCCTTAATCGGACTAAGCTCCTCTTTAACCGCAGGCTCGGCAGGCTTGTCCGTCTTCTGCGCGTCAGCATCATACTCAACACGCAGTCCGGCTCCCGCAGGCTTCTCTTTCCCGTCGCTTTCAAGCCCTGTCGCGATAACCGTGACCATTACCTCATCTTTAAGCTCGTCATTGATAGTCGCGCCAAAGATAATAGTCGCCTCTGGGTCAACAGCTTCCTTAATCGTCTGCGCGGCAAGGTTAATATCCTTCAGCGCCAAACTAGCGTCACCGGCAAAGCTGATAATAACCGACCTAGCCCCCGAAATCGTAGTTTCAAGCAGCGGGCTTTTAATCGCGGCATCCGCAGCCATCTGAATTTTGTTCTTTCCGGAAGCCCTTGCCACACCCATGTGCGCCACACCTTGGTTAGCCATGATAGTCTTTACATCGGCAAAGTCAAGGTTAATAAGCCCTTCTTTCAAAATCAAGTCACTAATGCCCTGCACACCCTGGCGCAAGACCTCGTCCGACTTACGGAAAGCGTCAACCAGAGGGGTATCGTCATCTATTACTTCAAGCAGCTTCTCGTTCGGAATAATAACAAGCGTGTCAACATGCTTGCGCAAGTCTTCTATCCCCGCAAGCGCATAGCGCATCCGAGGTATGCCTTCAAACTCGAAAGGCTTAGTCACAACGCCGACTGTCAATATTCCCATTTCCTTGGCAATACTAGCAACCACAGCCGCAGCGCCGGTACCTGTACCTCCGCCCATGCCTGCTGTAATAAACAGCATGTCCGTGTTGTCAATAGCATCGCTAAGGGTATCGCGGCTTTCTTCTGCTGCCCGCCGTCCGATTTCCGGCTGACCGCCGGCACCCAGTCCGCGCGTCAGCTTTTCACCAAGCTGAATACGCGTAGGAGCCTTCGATTTACCAAGCGCCTTGTGGTCGGTATTGGCAGAGATATATTCAATATCCTCTACCCTATCCTCAATCATGCGGTCAACGGTATTGTTACCGCAGCCGCCCACGCCTATCACTTTTATCCGCGCCTTAGAAATTTGAATTGTGTCTATATCAATCAACGTAGAACCCCCTCTACAATCAGTGCCATCTCACATGATAAAAGGAAACAAACTAAAAATCAAGCCTTTTTTTCAATACGACAAACTCTCCTAAAAATCTTACTTTCGGAAGCTTATTTGCCTTCGGCAAATACCGAAAATTTATTTGCGCGTAGAAGCGTTCGCGCAAATAAATTTCCTAGCTATGTTAATATCCTAAATATATACTGCGCACTAGGCTCCCGCAAATCCAAAAAACCACGAACCTCCCGCGCCCCGGGCCACTCATTCACAATCTCACGCAGCGTAGATATCTTCTCATGAGCATTACTCGTGTCCCCCAGATAAACCTCCATATTATACACCCTAATCCTGGTATTATTAGGGTCAGAAACATCAATCTGCGAAATAACACCCGTCAAATCATGCCTGTTCAACAACTGCGCAAAAGTCACAACCGTAGAAAACGCCGCCGGGTTATCCACTTCAAGTATCTCACCGATTTGCATATGAGTAAACCGCAAACCCGTAACAACAGGCAAATCCTCCGTCTTATACGACCGAACCTCAATAACCCGCCCGTTCTCGTCTATATAAAGAAACATCCCCTCCAGATACTCAATATACCCGCTAAGAAAACGCTCCCAAACAGTAATCTCAAGCTCATTGGGAAAAACCCGCCGAAACACCACTTGGTCAATAAAATGATTCTCCATGACCTGCTGCCGCGCCCTTCTCGGGCTGAACATAAAGAAGTTCACAGCCCCGTCAAGCCCCGCCCGTTCCAGAATCTCGTCATTATAAATCTGCAAGTTCCCGGAAACGGATATCTCCTCAAAATTAAAAACAGGCGAAAGCATGAACACCAACACACAAAACAATCCCGCAGCTACAATTAGCAGCCTCCTAAACTTATCCGACATCTATTCTTTACCACCCATTTTCGCGAGTCTCTCGGCCTTCTTAGCTTCCCGACGGGAAATCGCCGTCATTTTCTCGCGGGAGGTCTTCTGGTCAAAGGTCTGCATCTTGTTATCCTCAGTCATAACGAACGCTATGCAAATTTCCTTCTTCCGCTGACACTTTGCATAAAAAAAGTATACTTCCCTAGGCTTATACGGGTGTGCAGGCGCAATCTTTATGCTGTTTTCCTTTGGGTTTATAGTAAACTCAGTGCGCACCCGTTTCATCTGCTGATTCAAAATCATTATCCCTTTTTCGGGTATCGTGTCCACTTGAAGCTCCTTAGGAAACGTCAACTTCCAAGAAAAGAAATGCAGTTCTTCTTTCACGTTATTCTTTATTTTATCAGCCATATCGCCGACTATCTCCAATGGTTCACACCTCGCTCCTTACCGTCACGATGCATTCGAGAACCCTCCTGTTTTCTGTCTTATGTACAGACACGTTCAGGTTTTCGAATGTGAAGCTATCGCCGTCTTCCGGTACTTTTTCTAGCTTATCCATAATCCATCCGCTTACGGTAGTGGATTCGACCTCCGGGTCTTCAGGAAGGTTCAAATAGCTGAACAAATCCTTCACATAAGCCGAACATACCACCTTATGGCGGTCTTCTTCGATTTCTTCAAACTCAACTATTATCTCGTCGCTTTCATCCCAAATATCGCCGACCAGTTCTTCGAGAATGTCCTCCAGTGTGATGATGCCTGCCGTTCCGCCGTATTCGTCCGCTACTATCGCAAAGTGGCTCTTTTGGGTTTGCAGCTGCTTAAAAAGCTCACTAATCATTATCGTAGGCGCAACAAAAACCGGCGGTACAAAAATCCCGCTGAGCGCTCCGTCCCTGTCTACCGTATGCTTGAAAAAATCCCGCATATGCACCACACCGACGATTTGGTCGATTGTTTCACGGTACACAGGCAGCCGCGAGTACTCCGTATCTATAAATGTCCTTGCGATTTCCGCTTCGCTTGCGTCCTCCGAAATGCCGACAAGGTCAACACGCGGGGTAAGTATGTCTATTGCGCGTAAATCCTTAAACTCGATGGCGTTGTCCAAAAGCTGCCTTCCGTCTTCGTCCAGCAGCCCGTCGTCCTGCGCTACCTCTACGTATGAATACAGCTCATCGTCCGTCATTCGGTCGGTTTCGGCAGCCGTGATTACGCGGCTAAGTACGATTTTCCACTTGGAAAACAGATAATTGACCGGGCTGCACAGCCACACGAAAACATTCAAGAGCGGCGCACACATAAGCGCATAGTACTCGGGCGATTCCTTGGCAAGGCTTTTCGGCGTCAAGTCGCCCAGAAAAACAATCAGCACAGTCAAAGTCACCGTAGAAAGCGGCGCACCAAGCTCCTCGCCGAACTGCCTCACGAAGAAAAGCGTGGAAACCGCGGCGGCGATTAGGGTAACTACATTGTTGAGGATAAGTAAGGTCGAAAGCAGCTTATCGAAACCGTCATGCAAGCGCAAAACCAACTCAGCACGCTTAGACCGCTTAGTGCCTTCGTCCACGATACTTTTCATGCGGACGCGGTTAAGCGCCGAAAAAGCTGTCTCTGTTGCGGAAAAAAAAGCCCCCATCACTATCATCAAAACAATAATAAATAAGCTAAATAAACTGTCCGGGTCCATTCTTCTTCCCTTCTCATCAGTGGTTAATTATTATATTCTACTCAACTTTTACTGCTTTTGCAAGGCTTTCAGCACAGCCCCCGGCGCTTCGACAAGTTCCGCGAAATACGACTCCGCCTTTTTAGCCAAAACACCATCGCCAGCACACAAATCCACACCGAAAATATCAGCATCAGAGTAAATTTTCGATAAGTCAAACGGGCCCTTGCTGCCTAGCTTAATATCCTTCAAATACCCGCAAAGCTCCGCCGCACGCGGGTCAGGCTCGACAGGGATTTTTTCGCCCTTATCATTAATCCCCATCAGATACCGCGCCCAAAGCGCGAAGAAAAACGGAATCGCCTCAAGCTCCTGCTCGGGCAGCCCTGCCTTGCGGCGCAGTTTCAGCGTCGCGCCGAAGCGCACGGGGATTTTCTGCGAGACATCCACAGCAATACGCTGCGGCGTGTCGCCGATAAACGGATTCGGAAAGCGCTCCTCCAAAACCTCACGCAAAAACTCCTTCGGGTCGATGATTTTCGGGTCAGAAACCACAGGCATACATTCAACGTATGCGATTTTCTTGATAAGCGCAACCAGAAGCGGGTCTTTCATACATTCCGCGATGGTCTTGTAGCCCAATAAGCAGCCGGAAATGGCCAGGGTGGTATGCAGCGGGTTCAGACAGGTGCATACCTTCATTTTCTCGGTTTTCTCTACCGTCTCGCGGTCGGCGAAGTACATGCCCGTAGCTTTTTCCAGAGGCGGGCGCCCGTTCGGAAAGTTATCTTCTATTACAATATACTGGCATTCTTCCGCGATTGCGAAAGACGAAATCCATGTACCTTTTTTCGTAGTGATGATTTCTGTGTCCTCGTAGCCGTCTTTTTTCAGCATTTCCGCAACTTCCGGGGAAGGGCGCGGCGTTATTTTGTCTATCATAGACCATGTAAACGCCAAGTTGTCGATATACTCCGCAAAACCCGGCTCATTCCACGCCTTTGCGACGGAGATTAGCGCAGCTTTTAAGGTGCTGCCGTTCTGCGCTACGTTATCCATAGATACAAGCGACAGCGGAAACGCGCCCGCCTTATAGCGCCTTAGAAGCCCTTGGCAGACATAGCCCATCATCGAATCGCGCTGCGCGGGGTCTGCCACCTTATACCCTTTTTCGGTTATGGTGAAACTTACCATTTGCAAAGACGGAGCCGCCATCACTTCAAACAAGCGCTCGGCGTCGGTTGCCGCACTTATGGCCTCCGCCATACTCGCCACCACCTTCTTGTCCACCGTACCGTCAGCTTTTAAGATTACAGCCAAGGTCAGGTTGTCATGCGGAGCAAAGACCGAAGGCACTATTTCTTCATCGTAGCATTCGCATACAGTGATGCCTTTATCCGTCAGTCCCCTATCCAAAAGTTCCTGATGCATAACTGCCGGAAAAATGCGAAAAATATTACCTGCACCCATATGCAGCCAGACAGGTTCCTTCTTAGTACGCTCCGCCATAGCCTCCACATCAAAGCCAGGCAGCTGATAACCGTCCCAATCTCCTACGTTCTTTATACTAGCCAGATTAAGCTTCATCAAAAGCCCCCCAATTTTTTTCAACCATAATATACTTTCCACCCCACCCAAGTCAAATAAACAAGCATTTCAAAGAAAATACAAGCTATACAGAGTTTTATCATGAACGGAGATGCTTATGAGCTTATGCTAAATTTTTACACGATTCTTTCACTTACAACACATTTGCATATCGAAGCAGCAAATAATAAACTAGGACATGCGATTAGCACTCATCTCAAGAGAGTGCTAGTAACCTAATAGAGGAGGTCATCAATATAATGAAACTGAAACCATTGTGCGACAGGGTCGTAATTAAACAACTTGAAGCGGAAGAAACCACAAAATCCGGCATTGTTTTGCCTACCCAGTCACAGGAAAAACCGCAGCAAGCCGAGGTAGTATCTGTGGGCCCGGGCGGTGTAGTAGACGGCAAAGAGATTAAAATGGAAGTAAAACCGGGCGACAAGGTAATCTATTCCAAGTACGCAGGTACGGAAGTAAAACTGGGCGAAGCCGAGTACATCATTGTAAAGCAGAGCGATATCCTCGCTATCGTAGAATAATTTTAACAAAAGAAGGAGTGACAAAATGGCAAAGCAAATTAACTATGCAATAGACGCGCGCGCTGCGCTTGAAGACGGCGTAAACAAGCTCGCGAACACAGTAAACGTGACCCTGGGCCCAAAAGGGCGCAACGTGGTGCTAGACAAAAAATACGGCACCCCTCTAATCACAAACGACGGTGTGACAATCGCCAAGGAAATCGAACTTGAAGACAGTTTCGAAAACATGGGCGCACAGCTTCTAAAAGAAGTAGCGACAAAAACAAACGACGTAGCGGGCGACGGCACAACAACAGCTATCGTTCTGGCGCAGGCAATGATTCAGGAAGGCCTGAAAAACATCGCTGCGGGCGCTAACCCTATCATCTTGCGTAACGGTATGCACAAGGCAACAACCGCAGCCGTGGAAGCAATCAAGGGCATGAGCCAAGTCGTAGACGGCAAGAACCATATCGCTAAGGTAGCTGCAATCTCCGCAGGTTCCGAAGAAGTAGGCGACATGGTGGCTGACGCAATGGATAAAGTGAGCGCAGACGGCGTAATCACCGTAGAAGAATCGAAAACCATGTTCACAGAGCTTGAACTCGTGGAAGGTATGCAGTTTGACCGCGGCTACGTTTCCGCTTACATGGCGACAGACATGGAAAAAATGGTAGCCACACTGGACGACCCTTATATTCTTATCACCGACAAGAAAATTTCCAACGTGCAGGATTTGCTTCCGATTCTCGAACAAGTCGTGCAGACCGGCGCAAGGCTCCTTATTATCGCAGAAGACGTAGAGGGCGAAGCGCTTACTACCCTTGTTGTGAACAAACTGCGCGGCACATTCCAGTGCGTGGCGGTTAAGGCACCGGGCTTCGGCGACCGCCGCAAGGCTATGCTTGAAGACATTGCGATTTTGACAGGCGGACAAGTAGTTTCCGCAGAGCTTGGGCTTGAGTTGAAGGACGCCACACTGGAATCCCTCGGCCGTGCTAAGACCGTAAAAATCGAAAAAGAAAACACCATCATCATCGACGGTGCGGGCGCTAAGGCAGATATCACCGCCAGAGTCGGTCAAATCAAATCTCAAATCGATGAAACTACTTCGGAGTTTGATAAAGAGAAGCTGCAAGAGCGTCTTGCGAAACTTGCAGGCGGTGTTGCGGTAATCAAGGTGGGCGCGGCAACAGAAACCGAGCTTAAAGAGAAGAAACTCCGCATGGAAGACGCGCTTGCCGCGACCCGTGCGGCTGTGGAAGAAGGCATCGTCTTCGGCGGCGGCAGCTCCTATATCCACGCTTCGAAGGCAGTCTCCGATGTTCTCGAAAAGCTGGACGGTGACGAGCGCACAGGCGCATCCATCATCCTAAAATCCTTAGAAGCCCCTATCCGCCAAATCGCGAGCAACGCAGGGCTTGAAGGCTCCGTTATCGTGAACCGTTTGAAGACAGAAGCACGCGGAATCGGTTTCGACGTACTGACAGAAAGCTATGTAAACATGATAGACGCGGGCATCATTGACCCAACAAAGGTGACACGCTCCGCTTTGCAAAACTCGACAAGCGTAGCCTCGACCCTGCTTACGACCGAGGCTATTGTTTCGGATATTAAAGAGCCTGAACCACCAATGCCTCCCGGCGGCGGCGGAATGGGTATGATGTAATTATTAGATGATTAAAAGGCTCGGCTTGGGTGTGTTTGCCCAGGCCGAGCCTTTTTTCGAAGCCTTCACAGCGAAGACAACGCTTTATGAATTTCATTAATATCAATAGGTTTCCCAATATGTTTATCCATCCCCGCCTCTAAGCATTTCTGGATATCCTCGCTTAACACATTCGCTGTCATAGCCACAATTGGGATAGTTTTTGCCTTCGGAGTGTTCTTCAAGGCGCGAATGGCGCGTGTTGCCGCATAGCCGTCCATTTCGGGCATCTGCACATCCATGAAGATAAGGTCGAAATCTTCGGGGCTGTTGCTGAATATCGCTACGGCTTGTTCGCCGTTTGCGGCGCAGACGATTTGTAAGCCCGTGGACTCCAGCAGGGCTAGCATGATTTCTCGGTTGACTTCGATATCTTCCGCGAGCAGGACGCGGAGGTTGCTGTAGTCTGCCGGTTCGGCTTCAGGGTCATCGTCTGCTGTATTTTCGGTGTAGATTCCGCGCGCTAGCTGGACTGTGAAGGTGAAGGATGTGCCTTCGCCCATCTTTGAATCGACCCAGATTGTGCCGCCCATCTTCTCGACTATATTCTTGGAAATAGCAAGCCCAAGCCCCGTCCCGCCGAACCGCTGCGAAATATTCGCCTCGGCCTGGAAGAAGACCTTGAAAAGGTTGGCTTGCTGCACGGCGCTTATGCCTATTCCCGAATCCGTTACCTTAACCTCGATTGTACAAATGTTATCCACTTCCCTGACCAGCCGCGCATTCAGCTGTATCTTGCCGTTTTCCGGGGTAAACTTCACGGCGTTGCCGAACAGGTTAAGCAGGACTTGCGTAAGCCGCTGCTCGTCGCCGGAAAGCAGAGAGGGGAGGTCTTCGTCTATGTAATATCTGAACCTCTGTTCCTTCCTCTCTATTTCGGGGGTCATTATGCTTGCTACTCTTTTGATTGTCCGTGACAGGGTGAAGTTTCTGTAGAGGAACTCCAGCTTGCCGGATTCCAGTTTTGCCATGTCCAGTACGTCGTTTACGATTCTCAGCAGATGCGAGGAGGCTTCTTCTATTTTGTTGAAGGAATACTTGGCTGATGGGATGTCCTTTGCGGTTTTGCCGACGGCTGTCATGCCGATTACTGCGTTTAGGGGTGTTCTTATTTCGTGGCTCATGTTTGATAGGAACTCGCCTTTTGCTACTGCCGCGGCGCTTGCTTCGTTTTTCGCTTCGGTAAGCGCGGCAAGGAGGCTTGCGTAGTGTACGCAGAAGGTGTAGAGTACGGCGTTTATGCTCAATGATGTAAGCAGCCCCACGAGATTTTGTGCCCAGGTGAAATTATTTCCGAGCAGGCTTTGACCCGGTAAGACGAGCAAAACAGCTTGGAATGCGGCGATAGTTATGAGGTAGACGCCGAGCGCCTTTGGCTTCAAATGGGTAAGCGAAATGACCGCGCAGCCGATGGCGGCCGTGTAAACCAAAAAATCGCCGAAGAAAATAGCCCATATGGTCGTTGCGGCGGCTATAATCAGCGGTGAAAATAACGCGCGCAGGTCTGCGTCTATGCGTATTCGTTCCAGGATAAGGAAAGATGAAATTACGACAAAAGAAAACACAATCCGCATCGGCAAGACTCCGCGGTGCTGGTCGGCTGTGCCTGCGTAGACTAACGACGCCGCAAGATAGAAGCACAGAACGATAAAAATATGCGGAGCGTATTCACTTGTGTCCGAGTTGCCTAAAATATATTTGCGTACAAAAGAAATCACGGATAAAGACTCCTTTTTCTATATTGAGATTATCATATCATAAAATCTTATGCAGTAGCAACGAATTTTGCCAAGCCTACGCCGAATATGCTTGTAGAAGTAAAAATGGCTGAGGTGGATTTATGTGGTATCTTGGGATTCGCAGGGACGGGATTTTTGCGGTTTTGTTTGCGGTTGCGATAATGTGGAGCTTGGGTCAGGCTTATTTCGCTGAAAGTGTGCCGGTATTTGCCATGCCTGTTTCGCGCAAAGTTGTTTGGATAGATGCAGGGCACGGCGCGTTTGACCCGGGAAAGGTCGCGGGCAGTGTCGAGGAGAAAGATATAAACTTGTCGATAGCGCTGAAACTGCAAGGTTTCTTGGAAAGCGGCGGGGCTACGGTTTTTATGACAAGGCTTGACGATGCCGCGCTTTCTTCCACGAAGCAGGGCGATATGTACACGCGCCGCGTAATGGCGAACGCCAGTGAGGCGGATATCTTTGTCAGCATCCATCAGAATTCGTTTCCTAACCAAAACGTTCACGGGGCGCAGGTTTTCTATTTCAATACATCGGACAACAGCAGGCGGCTTGCCGAGCATATTCAGCAGCAGGTAAAGGAGTTTGTCGGGACGAACAAGCGCTTGCAGGTAAGGCCGAACGAGAATTATTATGTGCTGCGCCAGACGGTAATGCCCGCGGTTATTGTGGAATGCGGATTCTTAACCAACCCAAGCGACAAGGGCAAACTGATACGCGAGGATTACCAGGAAAGAATGGCATGGGGGATTTACTTAGGGATAGTGAAATATTTCGACGAGCTTAGCGATGGACAAACCGCCGCACCAACGCAATCCAAACTTGACACTCCCGCCCCCATCAAGTAAACTATTCCAAAAGCAACGATGAGGAGGAGTACATCCTTCCCAAAACGCAGAGAGAGAGCGGTTGGTGTAAGCTCTCATGAGGGAAGCTATGGAAGGTAGCCTCGGAGCTGTGGACCGAACGGATATTTTATTCTATTATCCCAGTAGACTTCACCGGAGTTTCCACCGTTACAAGGAAAGCGGTATCATTAGCGTACCGGCAGAGTGCAGAGGATTTTAACCCCTCTGAATTTGGGTGGTACCGCGGACATTTCATACAAACTGTTCGTCCCAAGTGGTGTTATACACGCCGCTTGGGACTTTTTCTTTTGAGAGGAGAAAAATTATGGAAAAGCGTTATGATTTTACGCGGATTGAGAGGCAAATGCAGGAGTTTTGGGAGAGGGAGCGGGTTTATTGTTTTGACAGGGGTGCGGATGGTGAGGTTTATTCTATCGACACACCGCCGCCTACTGTCAGCGGTGATTTGCATATTGGGCACTTGTTTTCGTACACGCAGGCAGAGATGATTGCGCGGTTTCGGCGGATGCAGGGTTTTAATGTGTTTTATCCCTTTGGCTTTGATGATAACGGGCTGCCTACCGAGCGGCTTGTTGAGCGTGAGGGGAAGGTCAGGGCGGGAGCCCTGCCGCGCAGTGAGTTTATTTTGAAGTGCTTGGAGACTACTGCTAAATACGAGGATGATTTTAAGGCGTTTTGGAAGTCGCTTGGGTTTTCTGTGGACTGGGCTACGGAGTATCAGACGATTAGCCCGGAGGTGCGGCGGATTTCGCAGGAGTTGTTCCTTGAACTTGTTAGGATGGGGAAGGCTTACGCTAAGGAGTCGCCTGTTCTTTGGTGCTGCGAATGTCAGACGTCGATTGCACAGGCGGAGCTTGATACGGCTGATGCGGAGAGCTTATTCAACTATATCCCGTTTCTTGTGGATGGGAAGGCGCTTGAAGTTGCTACTACCCGTCCAGAATTTCTTTACGGCTGTGTCTGCCTTTTCGTAAATCCTGCTGACGGGCGGTACAGCTCGTATATCGGCAAAACGGCGGTGGTTCCTTTGTATGATTACGAGGTGCCTGTTTTGGCGGATGATAAGGTTGATATTGACAAAGGCACGGGGGTGGTTATGTGCTGTACCTTTGGGGATAGCACCGATGCGGAGTGGTATGCTGAACACGCGCTGCCCTACCGCAGGGTTATTACGCCGGACGGGAAAATCGCGGACGAGGTGCCTTTCATCGGCGGGCTTAAAATCGCGCGGGCGCAGGAAGAAATCATCCGCTTGCTTGACTCGCGCGGGCTGCTTATAAAATCCGAAGCGCTTACGCACAGCGTCGGCACGCACGAGCGCTGCGGCAAGCCTACCGAAATAATCCCGTCACGGCAGTGGTACATTGACATTTTAAGCGAACAGGAACGGTTTTTGCGGGCAGCTGACGAAATCAACTGGTACCCGCGGAACATGAAGAACCGCTACACCGCTTGGGTGGAGAATTTGAAATGGGACTGGTGCATTTCCCGGCAGCGTTATTTCGGCGTGCCGTTTCCTGTTTGGTACTGCAAGGAGTGCGGGCTGCCTGCCTTTGCGGATGTTGAGCAGCTGCCTGTCAATCCGCTTGAAACGGAGTACACAGGCACATGCGAATGCGGCTGTGCGCACTTCACGCCGGAAAGCGCGGTGTTTGATACATGGGCGACATCCAGCGTTACACCGCAAATCAACGAGCGGCTCGGGCTGAAACTCACACCCATGAGTATGCGCACCCACGCGCATGAAATAATCCGAACCTGGACGTTTTACACAATCGTCCGCAGTTTGTACCACACTAAGCGTATTCCGTGGAAGGATTTGATGCTATGCGGCTTCGTGCTTGCGAAGAAGGGCGAGAAGATAAGTAAGTCAAAGAGCAACGCCGAGCTTGACCCTATCCATCTGATTGCCGCGCATTCCGCTGACGCGCTGCGGTACTGGACGGCGGGCGCAAGGCTCGGAAGCGACACATTCTTCTCGCCAGATGAGCTATCTGTTTCGAAGCGCTTCATCACTAAACTATGGAACGCGTCGAAGTTCGCTGTTTCGCATTTGCAGGATATCGATTTCCAAGAACCCGCGCTGCTGCCCGTTGACGAATGGATAATTGAACGGACAAACGAAACAACGGTAAACGCCGCGAAGCTTCTGCACGAATACGAAATCGGTTCCGCACGGCACGAGATTGACGAGTTCTTCTGGAAGGATTTTTGCGACAATTATATCGAGATTGTCAAGGAAAGGCTGTATCAGCCCGATGTCCACGGCGCCGCGGCACGGAAAAGCGGGCAGTATGCGCTGTACTACGCCTTGTTTGGGATTATGAAGATGTACGCGGTGTACGTCCCGCATATCACGGAACACATTTACAGGGAATTTTTCGCGCAGCATGAGAAGGAGGTGTCACTCCACCTTACGCTGTGGGCGAAGCCGCCGAGCATCAACATGGAAATCATCAGCTTCGGCGAATGTCTAAAGGGCGTCATTTCCGACATGCGCAAATATAAATCCGAGCGCAGCCTATCGATGGCTACCGAGATGGAACGGCTTGAAATCCGCACAGACGCACGGTTCATGGAATGGTTTAAGCTGACAGAAAATGATATCAAGGCCTGCACCCGCGCTAAGGTTATCGAGTACTATATCAAACGCAGTTCATAAACCGGGGTATTAATCTTATATTTCCCGGTAAATACCTCGGTCTCAATCACCGAGAACGACTCCCTGCCCTCCAGATAATCGGCAAAGACCCGCGAAGCCTGCTCAATCTGCTTATCCTCGCTCTGCGTACACAAATACGCGCCTGCGGGGATTATTTTTATCTCGGCGTCCGTACCTTTTGCCATACGCTCAGGCAGCTCCGTGAACATATAATGCCTGACCCCGCCGCCCGCATACTCGCTCAAAACGCCGATATCAAGCAGCCCATGATGAAACAGTTCCGCGTAATCATCGAAGCTGTAGTGCATTTTCAGCACCGTTTTGATGATTTCGAACGGCTCTATGCCTTTGACAGATTTTTTGTACGGAATCACGCACAGATATTTCGTCTCTGTCTCGCGCGGGTAGAATTTGCTGCTTTGAAATTTCATCGTCTCGTCGATGTTGTTCCGCAGTTCGTCTATGAATGACAGGCCTTTTTGGATGCTCGCGAGTTTTTTCTCTGCAATATCTTTCCCGTGTTCGAGTATATCGTAAAGATTTACGGTTTCTTCTTCGCTCATGTACGTTTTTAACTCTTTCAGTGGAATGCCCAGTTCTATGCAGATTTGAATTACTTCAATTAAACATTTTTGATTAAATGAATAGTATCTGTACCCCGTATCAGCATCGACATGTACAGGTTCAAGCAGGTGGATTTGTTCATAATATCTAATCGACTGCACGCTTGCCCGTGTTAATTTAGAAATATCGCCTATGCTAAGCAGATTATTTTTCTTCGCCACAGAAACTACCCCCTTGACTCTATGATTACCATAGAGTTTACAATAAATTTGAATAAAAGCAAAGGAGAGCATAAAAAATGAAAGAAAAGAAATTCAAATTATTCGACGCGGTTCTGGCCGCGGTCTGCGTCACTATGATAGTGGAATCGGTAGCACCTACCGCCGCTATCGGAAACAGCCAGTACTTTTGGTGGGCGCTTATGTTTGTCACATTCTTCATCCCCTACGGATTCATCACAGCCGAGCTTGGCTCCACCTACCGCGACAAGGGCGGGATATTCGACTGGATAAAGCGGGCATACGGACGGAGTTGGGGCAGCCGCACGGCTTGGTATTACTGGATTCAGTTCGTGTTTTGGCTTGCCTCCCTAGCGGTACTTTTCACAGAAGTGCTTTCACAGGTTATTGGCAGGGAAATAAATGTATGGGTGTCCGTAGTCTTGCAACTTGTGCTGATTTGGCTGATGTGCTGGGGCAGTCTCATGCCCATTTCCGTAAACAAGTGGCTAATTAACTTAGGTACATACGCGAAAATAATTCTGATGCTTGGGCTTGGCATATTCGGCCTGTACTACGGCCTTAGCTTCGGATTCGCCAATCCGGTAACGGCGCCTTCGGACTTGCTGCCGAGCATAGGCGGCATCACGTTCATATCCGTCATTATCCTAAACTTCAAAGGCTTCGAGGTAGTCGCGGCCTTCACGGGCGATATGACAAACCCGAAAAAAGATATACCAAAGGCATTTCTGCTCGGCGGGATTATGATTTGCTTCTTTTATGTATTCGCGTCGTTCGGGATTAGCGCGGCTATCCCTGTAATGGAGCTTAGCACATCCGGCGGGCTGATAGACAGCTTTGTGCATTTCTTTGACTATCTTGGGCTACCCGGGCATATTTTAGTCCCCATCGTGGGCGTGCTGTTCCTGTTCACTTTGTTCATAAACGTGCTGTCTTGGGCGCTCGGCGTAAACTATGTAGCCTCACACGCCGCGGAACAAAACGCAATGCCTATGGTCTTCGCAAAACGTAACAAAGACGGCGCACCGCTCGGCGCCTCGGTACTTAACGGCGTAATAGCAAGCATGATGGTGATAGCCGTGCCGTTTATACCCAATCCGGACATATTCTGGGGCTTCTTCGCCTTGCAGATTATCACGCTTTTCCTCGCGTATCTGCTCATGTTCCCTGCGTTCAAAAAACTGCGCGAAATCGACCCTGACATTGAGCGCCCCTTCAAAACCCCGGGCGGCCCCGTGATGCTTAGCCTAATCGCTTATGTCCCACTGGTTCTTCTGGTCGTATCGGCATTTTTCTCCATGGTCTACCCCGCATACGACGGCGTGTGGCAGGTCGATACCATGATAGTGGCGGGCACCATAGCGGCAGTCGCCGTCGGCGAGGTCATCGTATTCACCTCCGCCCGCAAGAAAACGCAATAAAAAAAGCCCCGGTTCTCCGGGGTTTTTTCTATGTACTCTATAAATACCAAGCAAGCTTCTCTACCGCCTGATACTCTATCATCAGCTCACCGTGTTCGCCCAAATAATTTTCACTCAAACCGCTTGAAATATGCTTCTCACCGTACTCATGCAGCACAATCTCCGCTTCGTACAATGCATAAGCCGCGTTCGCATCTTCCTGAATCACCATAAAATAACGGCTGTCGCATTTATATAACCTGCTCTGCCCCATAAAATAATCTTGCAAACGCTTAGAAGCAAGCACAGCATCATCCATCTGTATAAACGAGAAAATCGCAATACTATCCTCATGCCGCGGCACCTCAAAACTCGGCTCCTGCAAGCCCTGCGTCTTAAACGCGCCGCCGTTATGCGAGCTTGGTAGCAGGCTAAGCGGCTGCTCCTCGCTAAGTGTATCGGAAATCTTAGTGACAACAATAACAACGTGCGACTTTCCAATCGGCATAGCCTCCACCATAAGCGGAGTATTTTCAGACTCAAAGTTGCATTCCTCATGCGCCTGCCTCATCATTTCCTGAAAAAGCCTATGAGTCTTCTCCGAGCCGTAAGCAAGCTCACTCATCTTAATATCACGGTCTTCAAGGTCATTCTTAGATAAAACGAACTTCACCTGTGTATCAGATATTCTTTCGATTCTCATTATGCGCCCCCGATTTTTTATCAAACATCGTGCTGTAGCCAGTATAATGAACATTTCCCGTATTGTAAAGAGGTATTTGCTAGTACAAAATTTCAAGACTCGGGTTTTGTCAGTGATTGACATATAAAGTAATTCATAATACAATAGACGCGAGTTTTGACGAGAGGAGGTAGCGCACAGCGCGCAACCCTATGAATAATGAGCGTTTAGCAGACACAATGGACATAAATGTAGACATGGCAAAGAGGGCGGTAGGCAGTCTATTTGACGACACAAGACCGCTTGAAGAAGAACAAGAGGAAGAAATAGTCTCCGGCTACGGCAAACCTTTCAAACAACGTATAAATGCCGACGGAGAGCGGATTGACAGGTCATTTCTGCGAGAAGATGAATTGGATGACGATATGGATAATGAGCATTTCGATGAAAGTAATGAAAATGAAATATTTGAAGAAAACGACGAAATTGACGAAATTGACGAAAACTTGGAGCCTTCCGAGGACGAAATCGACACAGACGACGAACTAAGATGGCCGGAAGACGAATTTACGGGCGGGTACATACCGCGCAGGGCAGCGCCTCCGGGACGCATCCCTCCTCCTAAACCTGCTCTGAAAGCAAACCCAAGCGTCCCCGCCGCATCACGCACCCCGCTCCGCCCAAAGAAAAACCAGTCCCTTGAGGACTTCGAAGAAGAAGAAAAACTAAGCGCACCGCCGAAAGCACGCGCATTGCGCGACCGCTACATCCTCGCAGACGAAGATGTGGACGACGAATACAGCGCATTCCGCCGCCGCTACACCGAGCGCGAAAAGAAAAAGCCAATGGAAAGAAATCCGGAAGACGTACCTGAAATGCGCCGTAAACTGGCAGCAGCGTCAAACGACCGCAAAGTAAAACCCCCGCGGGAAGAAAATCCGCAAGAGCGCAAACCGCGCCGCCGCGTCCGCGAAGATGCACAGCCGTCACCTTCAGAAGAATACGTAAGCCTTGGGCTGCCCGCGCCTATCCGCTGGGTGATAATCGCCTGCACAGTCATGCTTCTGTGCATGATGGCCTTCCTTGTGTACCGCAACAGCGTCTTGGGCACACAGCTAAGCGAAGCAAACGAGCTTGCCCAGCAAGTAGCGGCACTAGAGCTTGACCTGACCCGCGCAAGAATCGACCTGGAAGCCGTGCGCGGCGACCTAGCGGCAGCAGAGGCCGAGAACATCCGTTTATCCGCTATAGCACCGGGCGTACCCATCGGCAGCACAACAGCACCGGCCGATACCGAAGACGCCTACGGCTACGACACCCCCTACTCGGACACAGCCGAGCCGGCCGCCCCTGCGGCAAGAGTACATATAGTGGTACCCGGCGACAGCCTCTCACGCATAAGCAGAAATTTCTTCGGCAACGATTCTTATGCAAACATTCAAAGAATAATGGTCGCGAACAATTTAACAGACCCGGATAATATAGCGATAGGTATGCCGTTGACTATACCGGAATAAACGGTTAAGATAGAGGGGGTGTCATCAGACACCTCCTATCTTATTTTATAAACGAGGAAAATGAATGGACTTATCAGGATTATCACTAAGCGCACTGCGCGAAAAAGCAAAAGAAGCCGGGCTGAAGAACATAGGCAAGTACCGAAAAGCGGAACTGGCGGCAGCAATCACCGAGAAGCAGACAGCAGGCTCGGCTATTCCGCCGGAGAAGCCGAAACCGCCTAAGGCAGAAGCCCCGCCAAAACAACCGGAAGCACCGCCTCCGGCACAAGCTCAGCAACCGCCCCACGGCCCGGAAAGCGAAGGAGTGCTGGAAGTTCTGCCTGACGGCTACGGCTTCCTTCGGACAACAAACTTCCTGCCCGGCTCCGACGACATATATCTGTCGCCGTCCCAAATCCGCCGCTTTAACCTAAAAACAGGCGATTTGGTAAGGGGTACAACCAGAGTAGACAAAGAAGGCGAAAAGAAACAGGGCGCCCTAATGTACGTAAAACAAGTCAACGGCGACTCGCCGGAAAAAGCCTCCCGCCGCCCAAACTTCGAACAACTCACACCAATCTTCCCAACGAAAAAACTAAAACTAGAAAGCATACGCCACGAGCTGTCCACACGCTTAATTGATTTAATTTCGCCTGTGGGCTTAGGTCAGCGCGGCATGATTGTTTCACCGCCAAAGGCAGGTAAGACGATTCTCCTAAAACATATCGCAAACGCCATCAGCAACAACCATCCGGACTTGCACCTGATTGTGCTGCTAATCGACGAACGCCCGGAAGAAGTAACCGACATGCAGGAATCCATCACAGGCAAAAACTGTGACGTAGTCTTCTCAACCTTCGACGAGCAGCCGGAACACCACAAGCGGCTTGCCGAAATGGTTCTTGAGCGCGCAAAGCGCATGGTGGAACAGGGCAAGGACTTGGTCATTCTTCTGGACTCCATCACAAGGCTGGCACGGGCGTACAATTTGACGATTCCCCCCGGCGGGCGCACACTCTCGGGCGGCCTTGACCCGTCCGCGCTTTACATGCCTAAGAAATTCTTCGGCGCGGCGCGGAACGTGAAGCAAGGCGGCTCGCTGACGATTCTTGCTACCGCATTGGTAGACACAGGCAGCCGCATGGATGATGTAATTTTCGAGGAATTCAAAGGTACAGGCAATATGGAACTGGTGCTTGACAGAAAACTGTCCGAGAAGCGCATCTTCCCGGCGATTGACATAGCAAAATCAGGTACAAGACGCGAAGAAATGCTGTTAAGCGGCCAAGAGCTTGAAGCTATGTACACGATTAGAGAAATGGTAGGCAGAATGCCGCCTTTAGAACTGACCGAGCAAGTCACGGACATCCTGCGCAAGTCCAAGGACAATCAGGAGTTTGTGACAAGCATCGCAGGGCTGTTCAAGAGCTAAATCAAAAACAAGCCTTCAAGCAGCAGCTCCGGCTCATGTACGAAGCGGGAGCGGAAATGCGCGGCAACGGGCGGCGCATTTCCGCCCGTCAGTACGACGACCGGCTCGCGGCCTAAGTTTAATAACTCCCCTACCCTTCGCACATATCCTTCAATCAAAAACACCGTCCCCATCACCGCACCCGAGATAAGACATTCCACCGTGTCTTCGCCGATTAGTTTTATCGCGCCCGGAAATTCGCTGACTGGCGGCAGCTGTGCCGTGCGGCTGTTAAGCGCGTCAAGCCCCGTCTGCACCCCCGCGTGGATTGCCCCGCCTAGGAAGATATTTTTATCATCAACGACATTTATTGTGGTGGCTGTCCCTAAATCGGCCAGGATAAGCGGGGCGCCGTGCTTCAAAACCGCCGTTTGGCAGCAGATTGCGCGGTCTTCGCCCAGTTGCCCCTTGTAGCGGGAAAAGTCTACGCTGCTTTTGCCTGCGTCGAAGCGTCTTATAGGCAGCCCTTGCAGGGCTTTTGTTATGGTGTCGGCGGCCTGCGGGACTACCGACGATACGGCGCAGTCTTGCAGCTTTCCCCACACATCCCCGCCGAAACTCTCCTCCACAAAGCGTACGAAGTCCAGACCCTCGGTGAGCGCCCGCGCCTGTGTGTAGTTTTCCGGCGTGCCTAGTGCCAAGCATACATTTGTGTTTCCGATATCAATGCATAGAGTCAATTTGCAAAAACCTCCGTCACGGTGCGGATTATTGTGTCTACCTCGGCTAACGCGCCTTTGCCTTCGTAGCCGCAGGCAAGGCGAGCTGTGCGCGGCTCGATTTCCTGCCACCCGCGCTTGCGTAGGGCGGCAAGGTTCGCTTGTGTTGCCGGGTTTTCGTACATGCGCGTGTTCATCGCAGGGGCGATTAAGAGTGGGATACCGTGCGCAGCAAGCACCATCGAGGTCAGCATGTCGTCGGCTATGCCATGGGTGATTTTTGCGATTACGTTTGCGGTTGCAGGCGCGATTAGCAGCATGTCAGCCCGCTGCGGCAGGCTTACGTGTATGACCTCGCTTGGGTCGTCCTCTTGCAAAACGTCTACGAAGACGCGGTTCTTTGACATCGTCTGCATTGTCAGCGGCGTGATGAAGGATGCTCCGCTTTTTGTCATGACTACGTGGATGTCGTGTTTTAGTTTTGTTAGCTTTGATACTATGTCAGCGGCTTTGTAGGCGGCTATGCTGCCTGTTACGCCCAGGATTATTGTTTTCATCGAGTGACCCTTTCGTATATCAGATTGGCTATCTCCTGCTTGGTGCTTGCGCGCAGGACGGTGCCGTCTGCGGACAGCAGAAGCGCCTTGTGTGTGCTGCCGTGAATGCCGCGCTTGTCGTTTGCCAGAACGTAGTCGCAGGCGTTCCGTTCGAGCAGAGCTGAGGCTACACGCAGAAGCTCGGTTTCGCTTACGTCCGAAAGCAGCTTAAAACCCACCAGTTTTGCGCCTTTGCCCTTGAACATTTCTATTACCTTTGGTGTCCGTTTCAGGAGCAGCATTATCTTCTCGTGCTTCGATGAGATTTTGCTTTCGCTTATCGGCTGCAAGTCCTCTGTCAGTACAGCTTCCATGGTGAAGTCGCTTACTGCCATCGCGTGGATTATGCAATCGAATTTTTGGGTTTCCAGCAAATCTTCCAAGGCGGCTATCAGCTGCTGTACGGTTTTTATTTTGACCAGATTGACTTCTGCCGCGGGCAGCGCCGCATTTTCGGCACATACGTATGTAACCTGTGCGCCTCCTTTTACAAAAGTATCTGCGATAATGCTGCCCAGCCGTCCAGTTGAATGATTTGTTATGCTTCTTACCGAATCGATTTCTTCGGCTGTGCCGCCGGATGTTATCAGGGCTTTCATCGTTCCTCCGCCTCTCTACGCTAAATAATACCACAAGCGCAGCATTTTAAGCTATAATAATTCCCGGGTGATGAATTTGAAAATCATAATCGAGAAACTACAAGCCGACGAAGAAGAACAAATTCTGGTAAAATGCCACAGCATCAGCCCGGAACTTCTCGCTGTACTTAACTCGCTTAAATCGCGCGACAGCCTGCTTATCGCCAACATCGGCAATGAAATCCACCGCGTTGCACCCTCGGATATTTTTTACATCGAGACTGTGGATGCGCGGACATTTCTCTACGGCGAGAGCAAGGTCTATGAGTCGAAGTATAAGCTATATGAGCTTGAAGACATGGCGATGAGCGATTTTTTGCGTATTTCGAAATCGGCTATTGTGAATTTGAGCAAAATAAACACGCTGATTCCGTCGATATCCGGGCGGCTTGAGGCTGTGCTTGCCAACGGCGAGCGGGTTGTGATTTCACGGCAGTATGTCAGTGAGCTGAAAAAGAGTTTTGGACTGTAGGAGGCGCGGAAATGGATATAAAAGAATGTGTAAAGCATATGTTTAATGATTTTTTCATCAGTTTTAGTTGTATTGTGTTGATGATGACCGTTTATTTGCGGTTTATGGGGCTTGATTCCGTCCATATGCGCGATATCGGCGGGGGGTTGCTTATCTCAGTCCTTACTTCCCTCTCGGAAATTATTTTGTATTCGAAGCGCGAGCAGAGGCGGACGGAGGCTTTGGTGCGCGGGGTTATTCATTTTTTTGTAGTGATAGGGATTGCGCTTGGCGTTTCCGCTCGGTTTAGGTGGTTTGCATGGGGAGAGCCACGGCATGTTCTGACGTTTCTTGGGATGGCCTTGGGAGTTTATTTTGTGGTGGTTGCTATTACTTTTTTGCAGACTAAGAAGATTAGTGATGAGTTGAATGATAGGTTGAGGGAGCGGTATCGGGGGTGAGTCATTTACAACTTACCCCCATTTTCATACACCTTACCCCACATTCCCTACAGGTCGCCTTCCCCCCTCTTGAAACCTCAAAAAAGCCCGCTATACTGGACTTGAATGGAGGTTTCGCTTATGAATAAAATAATCGATGTCGAGAATTTCGCAAAAAGTTACGGCGATGTGAAAGCCGTCAAGGGCATCAGCTTCTATGTTGAAGAAGGAAAACTATTTTCGTTCCTCGGCCCTAACGGCGCCGGGAAGTCCACCACTATCGACACGCTTTGTACGCTGATGGATTTTGACAGCGGGCGGGTTACGGTTAACGGGTACGACCTTGCGCGGCAGCCGCAGGAAATACGGCAGAGCATCGGCGTTGTTTTCCAAGACAGTGTGCTAGACGGCCTGCTTACCGTCCGCGAGAACCTGCAAATCCGCGCGGGGCTTTATTCCGGCAACCGCAGCGAGGTTAGGCGCATGGTTGATGAAGCTGTGCGGGTTATTGAGCTGTCGTCGTTCTTGAACCGGCCTTACGGAAAGCTATCGGGCGGGCAGCGCAGGCGCGCTGATATTGCCTCGGCGCTTCTTCACAGGCCAAAAATTCTTTTTCTGGACGAGCCGACCACGGGACTTGACCCGCAGACGCGGCTTGCTGTGTGGGAGACTGTCAAGAGGCTGCAAACGGAGTCGGGTATGACTGTCTTTTTGACCACGCATTATATGGAAGAAGCCGCCGACTCTGACTACATTATCGTGATAGACCACGGCGAAATCGCGGCGAAGGGCACCCCGCAGGAGCTTAAAACCGAGTACTCGAGCGACTCCTTGCAAATTGTGCCGAACAGCGCCGAATCCGCCGCGGAGATAGGGCGGCAGCTTGCCGGCATGGGAATGGAGTACAGCGTAAGCGGCGGCAGCATAACAATAAAGCTGCCCGACACGATGGCATCGACCGCCGTACTTGAAAACTGCAAGGCGCACATAGCAAGCTTCCAAGTCACACAAGGCTCGATGGACGACGCGTTCATCGGCATCACGGGAAAGGGGATTAGACGATGAAAACACTTGTGATACGCAATACGAAACTGTTCTTCCGCGACAGAGCCGCTGTATTTTTTTCGATGCTTTCGGTTCTTATCATCATCGCGATGTTTGCGCTGTTTCTTGGGCAGGGTAACTGGGGCGGGGACGAAATCCGCAACAGTTGGCTGATGGCGGGTGTTTTGGCGGTGGCTACGATTACTGTTTCCCTAGGCGCTGTCGAGCTTATGGTGTCGGACAGAGCGGGGAAGCTCATGAAAGGCTTGTATGCTTCGCCCGTTAAGCGCAGTCATATAACAGCGAGTTATGTACTTAGCCCGTTTATCGTTAGTGTGATTATGACTACGCTTACTGCCGTTGCCTTCGGCGTTTATCTTATTGCTACAGGCGGCGAAATGCTGCCGCCTTTGGGGATTGTTCAGCTGCTTGGTATGATTCTCTTGGCGAGCATTACAGGTACTGCGCTGCTTTGTCTTATTTTCTCGCATTTGAAGACTGTGGCTTCTGCTAATACGGTCGCTACGATTATCGGTACGCTGTCCGGATTTTTGATGGGGATTTACATGCCTATGGGGAACCTGCCTGCCGCAATGCGCTATGTGATTATGCTGTTTCCGCCTGCCCATGCGGCCGCGCTTTTCCGTCAAATCCTTATGGCGCAGCCTTTGGCCGATGTTCCGCTCGACGCGGCGCTGCAAATTGAAGAAGTGCTTGGCGTTGTGTTTCGGGTAGGTGATTTTGAAATCACTCCGCTTATGAGTGTGGCTTATTTGGCGGTGTCGGCTGTGGTGTTCTTTTGGCTTGCCGCGGTCAGGATGCGGAAGCGGTAGTTATTTCATGCTTTCGTACACGGCGATTCCCGCCTCTGCGATTTCTACGTCTTCCTCGCCCGTGAAGCCGCTGAACGCGCAGATGCAGTTGCCGTCCTTGCTTATTACCGCGCCCTTCCAGAAGGACTCTGTCCCTACTACTTCATGGAAGGGTGCGCCGCTGTTTTTTCCTGTGCGGCGTGTGTAGGCGATTTTTTCGTGGACGGTTGTGTCCATGCTGAATCCTGTGGAGATTGGGTAGCCGTCTTGCATTGTTGGGTCGCCGTAGGGGCGGCCGAAGGGTAGGATTGTGCTTTCCCAGCAGTCGGGGTTGTCGGCCGAGCGGGTTTGGACTACGAGCATTCCGCGCTTTCCGCGGGATTTGTATGCGGGGTTTGATTCGTGGATTTCGTTTGTTTTGGTTTCCATTGCGGTTATTATTTGGGTTCTGGTCATGGTGGTTTGCCTCCTTTTTTTCATATTATATCACATTGACAAAGTGATTTGAGTATGGTATTTTGATTTCAACTTAATCATTTCCGTCGAAAGAGAACAGACTTTTCCGTCATTCCCAGAGACTTGGTGGTAGGTGCGAACCAAGAATGTACGTAAATGTCGATTCCGCTCTGGAGGAAGCTGATGATGAATCAGCCCGGTGCGCCGGTTACAGCGCCGAAAAGCCGTGTGTTTGCACGGAAAGTTGGGTGGCACCACGAGAATATTACTCGTCCCTTCGCGGACGGGTTTTTTTTATCCCGAAAGGAGAATAAACCATGCTAAGCATCAATTTCATCCGAGATAACCCGGAAATCATCAAGCAGGCCGCGCTCGACAAGCATGTCCGCGTGGACATTGACCGTCTGCTCGAACTTGACGCGCTGCTGCGTCAGCTAGTTAATGACACTAACCAACTGCGTGCAGAACGTAACCGTCTCACGAAGGAACGCAGCGACGAAGCCCGCAAACAGGTACGTTCGCTAAAGAACGAGCTTTTTGCGCTCGAAACGGACGCGCGCGCCGCCCGTGAGGAATTTGACCAGCTCATGCTGTATGTTCCGTCCGTGCCCGCTCCGGAAGTCCCTGTCGGTAAGGACGAAGCCGACAATATCGAGCTGCGCCAAGTCGGTTCTCTGCCTTCCTTTGACTTCACGTTCCGCGACCATGTGGAACTCTGCGAGCTTCACGACATGCTTGACATGCAGCGCGGCACGAAGGTCGCGGGCAGCCGTTCTTACTTTTTGAAAAACGGCGCGGTGCTTCTTGAGATGGCCATAAACCGTTTTGTCATCGACTTTCTTGCCGCGCGCGGGTATACGCCTATGTCCACCCCGCAGCTTGTGAAGGGCTTTGCCATGCAGGGAACGGGCTACTTTCCAATCGGCGCCGACCAAGCCTACGCCATCCCGGAAGACCAACTGTACCTTGCCGGCACCTCTGAGGTCGCGCTGGTCAGCTACCATCATGATGAGACTCTTGCCCTTGCCGATTTTCCTCTGAAATACGCGGGGATTTCGTCATGCTTCCGCCGCGAGGCCGGAACGTACGGCAAGGACACGCGTGGGCTATACCGCGTCCATCAGTTTCAGAAGGTCGAGCAAGTGATTTTCTGCGAAGCCGACCATGACGCGGCACAAACGCTGCACTTTGAGCTTTTGGAAAACGCCGAGTCCATTTTACAGGCCTTGGAGCTGCCCTACCGCGTGTGCCTTGCCTGCACGGGCGAAATCGGCATAGGTCAAATCCGCAAGCACGAACTGGAGACTTGGATGCCTAGCCGAAACGCGTATTGCGAGACACATTCATGCTCTACCCTCGCGGATTTTCAGACGCGCCGCCTTAACATCCGCTACCGCGCCTCCGACGGCGAAATGCGCCACGCATTCACCCTAAACAACACGGGCGTGGCCTCGCCGCGCATTCTCATCCCCATGCTCGAAAACCATCAAAACGAAGACGGCAGCATAAATATCCCGCGTGCCCTTCGTCCGTATATGGGCGGGCGTACGAAATTGTGATATACTGCATACATGACTACTTACAATCCCGAACAAAAGGGCTATGTCCACTCTATAGAAACGGGCGGAATGGTAGACGGCCCGGGCATCCGTTATGTCGTTTTTCTGGCCGGCTGCACTTTGCGCTGCAAATACTGCCACAATCCCGATACATGGAAACGGAGCGAGGAACAGGCCACGACCGTGGGCGAGGTGCTGCGTGATATCAAGAAGTACAACTCGTTCATGAAGTTTTCGGGCGGCGGCGTTACGGTAACGGGCGGCGAGCCGCTTGGGCAGCCCGCCTTCCTTGCCGAGCTTTTACTTGCCTGCAAGGAAAGCGGGCTGCACACGGCTCTTGATACATCCGGGCACGGTACAATCGCCGCCGCGGAAAAAGCCCTGCCGCACACCGACTTACTGCTGCTTGATGTCAAGGCAATCAACCCCGCCGCGTTCAGCGAGCTGACAGGCGGCGGCGTGATAGAGCGCTGCCTCGCCGTCCTTGATATGAGCAAACAACTGAACATCCCCGTCTGGGCGCGGTACGTGCTTGTTCCGGGCCACACGGATAACTTTGACGAAATAAAAAAACTTGCGGAATTTCTAAAATCCTACGAAAATATCGAAAGAATCGAAGTCCTGCCCTTCCACAAGATGGGCGAGTACAAATGGGCGCAGATGGACATACCCTACGAGCTGACCGACGTACAGCCGCCCAGCCTCGAATCCCTGAATAGAGCCAAGGAGATTTTGGAACTGAAATGATTTACTTAGAAAACTTGTACCGGCAATGCCTAGCTGAAGGATTTTTGCCGCTTAACGAAAACAGCAGCGAAGCCGCGCCGCTCACTGCCGCAATAACCATGGCAAAGGAAGAAAACACCAACCTGTGCCTGCTGCAAATCGCCCAACCAAGCAAAATGGACGAGAGCATCTACCGCTTCCTCCGCGAACAGGAACTGTCGCGGGCGGTTGCTATGACTCCGTCCTACAGCAGCGTGTGGGTGGTCTTTTTGACGCTCGGAGAAGAAGGCGATGCCGAGCCTGATTTCGAATCGGCAGAAGGTTATTTCGGACAATCGCCCTACGCCGTGTACTGGCATGTAAAGCCTGCTACAGGCGAGTTTCTGGTGCCAAGCAGCCAGCCCGACGATGTAATGGGTCTAAAAGCAGCGGTAATCGGCGCGTTCGGCACAGCGGAAGCCGAGCCCGAGCCTCAGCACGAGGTACCCGCACTGCCAGCCCATGCCCCGGCAATCTGCACATTCGTCATTGCCACGGCTAACATTATCATTATGCTGATGATGCACATGGCGGGCTACGCAACGGCGCCCCTTGTCGTAGCCGCACGCTTCGGCGCGATTGTCCCGCATTTGATATGGGGCGCGGGCGAATACTACCGCCTGCTGACAGCCATCTTCGTCCACTTCGGCTGGACGCATCTGTTCTTCAATGTCGCGGGTATGCTGATTTTCGGCACGCGGATTGAGCGGTATTACGGCAAGGCGCAGTTTCTTGCGATTTACTTTATCTCCGGGCTGTGCGCGTCCGTGGCGAGTCTGCTGCTCACGCAGGGCTTTTCCGCGGGGGCAAGCGGCGCGGTCTACGGGCTGCTTGGCGCGGCGTTCGTCTATACCCGTTACACAAAAAAGCCCCTTGATGTAATCAACAACCAGACGCTCTTGATTTACATTATCATGGGGCTTGGTATGAGCTTTATTATGCCGAACATAGACTACTTCGGACACATAGGCGGGCTGCTTTCCGGCGCGTTAATCGGATACATTATCCTCAGGCACTTAGGAATCCGCCAACCTTAGTCAACAGATACTCATGCGTGACAGGCTTCACGATAAAATCGTCGCCGCCCACCTGCATCGCGTTGTTAATATGCTCCCTCGACGAGTTCCCCGTTAGGAAAACAAGCGGGGTTTTTTGATGCCCTTCTATCTGGCGCAGCCGCACAGCAAGTTCAAAGCCGTCCATGCCGGGCATGTCAATGTCAAGTAGGAACAGGCTCGGGCTTTGCGTCTCCATAACTTTAAGCGCAGCCTGCCCGCCCGGTACGGCAATGACCTTATAGTGGCTTTTAAGCGCATTATTTACAAACGACAGAATCTCGGGCATGTCGTCCACGGCAAGAACGGTCTTGTTGAAGTCGGTTCCCGCCAGGGTATTGATTGTCTCGTTCAGCTTTTCGCGGATTGGCTCTATGGTGGCCTTTGCCTCGTCCACCTTCCCTGCCGTGACAAGGCTGAGCAAGCTCACGAAAACAGTCGCCTCGGGATTATTTTCCACCAAGTCGTTGATAAGAACCCGCGCAGGCTCGTGAAAGCCGTCGTTTAAGAGATTGCTTACCGCGGTCAGGCTTTTCGCCATGTTTGCGAATGATTCGATTTTTACTTGGTTCTCGTTCTGCTTAGCTTCGTCGGGGTTTTGCGCCCTTTGCATAGCGACTGAAAGCGACAGTACATCCGTTATGAACGACTTGAAATTCTTCTGCGCGGTCGCGATTAGATTATCGTCCTTTGCGCAGCGTAGAATACGCGAGGCCTCGGTTTCAAGCCCCCTTGCGTACACACCCTTCAAAAGGCCGAGCAGCGTCTCCATTGTATCGATGAAATAGTCGCGGACGGCTCCGGGTTTTAGGCCGACGGCGTGGTCTTCAAGCGAAGTAGCCATCCCCGGTATTGTGTCGATGAATGTGTTGATAAATGTGTGTACATTTTCGTCCACAATCGACTTCGGAACAAGCAAACCCGGAATCCTATGGTAGTATTTCTCTCCGTCATATGCCGGCATTATACTGCACCTCCAACTTTTTCTATTAATGTCACCGCGGCGGCACAATCGAATGCCTCCAGTACGGAAATGATTTCGCCGAGCAGACCGTCAATCTCTGCTCCATATGTAAATGCCGCGTGTTTGCTGATGATTTCGAGGGCGGTGTCGCGGTCATAGCCCTCCGCGGCAGCCTTCGCAGCGGCAATCGCCGGCGCAAGCAAGGCTTTATCCGCGCTCTCCTTCTCGCCCTCGTCCTCCTGCAAGGCGGCGTTCAGCTTGTTTTTAAGCTCATCCAACCCATCGCGGAAGCTTGGGTAATTCTCGTCACAGTAGCCTTGGTCTTCGTCTATAGCAGCGCGCTCCAGACGGGAAGCCGCGTTTCCGAGCGTTGACGCGCCGATATTTTTCAGAGCGGATTTCAGCCCATGCACCTCAATTGTAAACGACTTCAGCTCCGTATTCAAGAACGAGTCCATCTTCTCAATACGTTCCGGCAAAAGCCGCAGCGTAAGCCGAACCGTGTCCAGATACAATTCCTCCATGCCGCTCATTGCCTCTATCGCCGATTCTACGTCCAGTTCATCCATCTGCCTTAGAACGCTCAACGGGTCGGCAGGCGCTTCTCCTTCGGAAGCGTCCGTGCCGGCAACATCGGAATCGCCTTGCACCTTGAGCTTCCGCGCCGCATCAAGCACCGCCTCCGGCTGCTTGTCACGGATAAATTTATTCAAAATATCATTCAGCTGCCCCGTATCAATGGGCTTTGCGATAAACGCGTCAAACCCGTTCTCCAGAAACACCTCGTCCTGCCCAATAATGGCGTTTGCGGTCAATGCGATAACCGGAAGCGTGTAACCCTCCTCACGGATATTCTGCGTAGTTTCCATCCCGTCCATACCCGGCATCATGTGGTCCATGAAAATGATATCGTACTTCTTACCTTCTTTGACCTTATCAAGCGCCTCGTAGCCGCTTAGCGCGGTGTCAATCGACAGCCCGTAAGGCTTCATAAGCCCCTGAGCCACGAAAATATTAATATTCATATCATCCACGATAAGGACGCTTCCGTAAGGCATATGCTCACGCACCATGCTTGCGCGCTGCATTTCGGTATACTTGAAGTTTTGCAGAGTCTCGATGGTGTCCTTATCAAGCACCGCGCTTCCGCCCTCTGCCGGATGCTGCGTCAGGTACACGGTAAAGCGCGAGCCGGAGCCTTCGATGCTCTCCGCCATAATCTGGCCGTTCATCATATCGACAAGGCTTCTTATAATGCTGATGCCAAGCCCCGCCGTGTCCGATATGCGGTTGTTTTCCAAAAAGAATGTGGATTCCCCGTCGACGATAGCCGCAAGCTGCTCATTTGACATGCCCTGCCCCCTGTCGCGAAT